>Ga0214543_1010958_pt1 | contig 13046 bp, 7 predicted proteins | sample CNSS2metaG_FD_160094 | JGI IMG/M metagenome (GOLD analysis project Ga0214543, IMG submission 160094) | Root nodule microbial communities from cowpea collected in UCLA plant growth center, Los Angeles, California, USA - CNSS2 | ecosystem: Host-associated > Plants > Roots > Nodule | place: USA...
TATATATATATATATATATATAAGAGTGTTATAATTTCTCATGTATTAAATGAATGACACTTGCACACATTTGCTCATAAAGGTAATAATCCTAAATTATAATTAATACAATATTTGATTACATAATATTTGCTAATAGAATATTTGAGATATCTTAACAGATAAAGGTGCTAACATATTCAAAATATTGAGGTTTATTAATTTTTTTAAACATTTGAATTTATATACATATATTTTTTTATTTGTTTAATTTGTATTTTAAAAGGTTCTATAGTTTTGTGAGAGTGTTAAATATTCCATATAAGTTAGTAAGTTATAGGACAATTCCAGTTTATTACAATTCAATCTTGAAATAAATGTTCTTTTAATTTTATTATATCTCAATTCATTTTCTTTGAGTCCATCACTAGTGCAGAATTTCCTTTTTACCTCGCCTTATATGCCTCGGTTAGCCAGGAACCGAAGCATATAATGGCGCGGTGGCGTTTTTGCAATTTCAGCCAAGTTTTATGCCTCGGTTCAGCTAACACCCAAAGCCAAAGAGAGCTATAGGCCTCGGTTCGCCCAAAACTGGTGCCAAAGAGAACTATATGCCTCGGTCCAACAAGACCCGGTGCCAAAAAGGGGTATATGGCTTCGGTTGTTAAAGGAACCGAAGCCATAGGGTTTATTTAGGGTTTCAATTTCGCGAATCCCCTTCTTATTCCCCGCGCCTCTGTAACTCTTTCATCTCGACACTCATCTTCGTCTTCGCTGCCTCCGACTCCACCGTAAAAACCCTCACCATCAACGCGCCCACCGCTCTCCTCACCGTCGCCGTTGCCAACGCCTTCGCCCTCGTCGTCGCCGTCTCTGTCAGCACAAACGTTTTCGGTGGCTACGTCAACCCCGCAGTCACCTTCGCCGCCTTTGTGAGCGGCAACCTTACCTGGCTCCGTTGCATCATCTTAAAAGAAAAGCTAGATTCCTTTGTCCGCCTCTAGAACCGAGTCATTGAATCTCAACGGAAGCTTCTGAAGGCGTCCACGTGAGGTCCGCAGAAGCGGAGGACGACATGCCTCCTTCACCATTTTCCCACTGAATGATCAAAAATGGAAAACTTCTACATCAACTACTGAAAGGGGTTCAGAATTTAAAGATGATAACTGCCATCTATAATCAACTTGCAATTTCAGAAAAAGTTTGTTATTTTTACGCATTCCTTTTTTTCTTCTTTGGTGAGCCATGCATCAAGACCTTTAGACAATAAATAAAGGTCATACAAAATTTATGATTGTGGTGGGGTCGTGGGCACTAGTTAGAGTATATTAGGGTGTTGACTTTTCTCATTGCAATTTTTTTAATGAAACGGGTTACAGAATCCGTTTCATAACGTTTTGAAATGGAATTTGTATTCCATTTCCTATACATCTTGACTTTTATCGTGCAACAGCTTTTGTATTCCGTTTGGTAAAAGTTTGGGGGTGCAGGGACGTTGACGCAATAAATGAAATTTACTGTGTCCCTACCCACTTTCACCCAGGATATAGGCGTCAATTTTGGGGGTACAGAAGAACTCTTGGAAGTGCAGGGAGAAGGCCCCAAAACAGTTTGGGCTGGTGTGCTCTCATAGTTAAAGCAGGCGAGAATACGGGATAGGATTTGTAAACCAGGTGTAAAAAGAAATAATAGATAACAAGGAAGCTGGTATTTGGACAACCCCTCACTATTATTATTTTTTTTCTTCTATAAATATAAAAGTTAATTTTTATTAATATTATTTTATCTTTATACTAGTCGTCAAATTATCGTCAAACGGGGTCATATGGAGTCAAACAACATATTTTTCCTTTGAGAATAACAATAAAAATTCACAATTTTATAGTGTATGATAAATAACAATACTCATATGATTAGTATTCATGATGTGCATAAGCTGATCAACTTTCCATTGAGAGAAAAAGTGTTGAAAACGTTCATATAAAATTTTCATGGATGGTTTCAATGACTTCTAATCCCTCAAGTACTTGTCTCATTGATGGACGTTGTTTAGGGTCATCGTCTATGCATTTTAGAATAAGTTGTGCTGCTTCTAATGCTTCGTTTTCTGAATATTGACCCTCCATTCCACCATCTATTATGCTTTTCAACTTTTCTGTGGAAGAGAGATAAGGCTTGGCCCATAGTACCAGGCTCTCCCCTGTTGGCCAAATTGCAGTCATGCCTGTGAATATTTGAAGAAGCACTACACCAAATCCATACACATCACTCTTCCCATCCACGAGGCCTGTTCAAATAGTTATACAATCCAAACATCTGTTAGTTTCTGCTTATTCCTTATTTTTAGTCTACCTTCCCAACTTCATCTTCCACAAATCCATTGATATAGTTACCTGTTAAGAAATATTCTGGATCGAGATAACCAGGGGTGCCGACGACCGTGGTAGTTACATGTAATTGTTTCTCAGGAGGCCACACTTTAGCCAAGCCAAAATCTGATATCTTTGCATTGTAATTCTGTACGATACAAAGTAATCGCTTATCAAAGTTATATGAGGAATTTAGCACTCAAATTTCATAACATCATGTAATATTCTTCAACTAGTTAACGGGTCTATAGTATTGACACCACTAAGAAAGAGACAATCAGAATCAAGATATTGCATTTTTCAGGTTATATGTTAACAGATGGAGTTAAACTTTCTCAAAAACGAGTTTGGCTAGTAAAAGATATCATGGGTCCAAATTCATAACTGCCAATTCATCCCAACTTGATACTGTATTTGCTTTGGCTTCTAATACGACATACGACAGAATCAACTAACAAAAAATAACTGACCCCATCTAGAAGTATATTTGAGGTCTTGAAATCTCTGAATATGACATTATTTTCGTTAGCGTGCAAGAAAACTAATCCCCGAGCTGCACCGATAGCTATTTTAAGCCGGGTGTTCCAAGAAAGTGGTTCCGTCCTATGATCTCCTGCTCAGAAACAACACAAATAATATGAATTAAACTCAAAGTCATGAGAAGTTTTCTTTCTTGAACCTGTTTTAATTGTCTTCAATTCATACTTTTGTATAGATGACGGTCTAAGCTTCCCTTTGGCATGAACTCATACACGAGAAGAAACTGATTCTCGTCCCAACAGTAACCCAATAACCTCACCAAGTTCGGGTGAGAAAGCCTTCCTAAAATGTTTACCTCAGACTGCATTTTCCAACCAACACAAAATCATCTTTCAATAGCTACTCCAGTTGTGCAAAAAGTAAGAATTATGACATGGAAAGTACTCTAATCGTGTTGCTGGTTACACTATAAAATTAAATGCAAAATAACAAGTAAAATCACAACATGCAAGTGTTTTAAAGTCAAAGTTTAAAATATGCAAGTGAAAGAGATGAAAATAAAGCGACCTGCCACTCATGAAACCCTTGAAGACTTCCCGGGTTTAACATTTTGATGGCAACTGCCACTCCAGAGCCTGGTTTGGCGGGGGTGAGGGTGTTTTCATCCAACCATCCCTTGTAAATTCTGCCAAACCCACCTTCACCGACCAAACTGTCGGACCTGAAATTACTTGTAGCAGATTTGAGCTCCTCAAAACTGAATACGTTCAATTCAGGCCATTTCGGAATTTGGCCACCGGAAAAAGGAAGAGGACGAGATAACTCCGCCTTGCTGCCGTGATCGTATGATGAACCTGAAAACAGAGATATGAATTTACAAAGGGCACCGGAAATATGATAACTTGCCTGAATTGTGAGGGCGTTTAAGTTGAGAGTAGTGAAGTGACGGATCACCGGAGAAACAGAGACCCATGTTATGGCAATCAGAAACCTCTGTTCTTCGTTCTCACTTGGTCAACCAAATTGCCCCATGCCGGCACTTAAATTTGAAGCAGTTCATCCCTATCTTTTTTTATATCAGATAATAATTTCGCATTCATGTTACTATTGAATTAGCTTACTCAACATGTACATCAAGATTTGTCCAGGTAAGTAATATTCTTTAAGAACTTTTATCAATCATATGTATGTCAACAACGATCAAGTCCAAGAGTTACGACAAACTCAGTTCAAAATAACCTCATATACATTGACATCTTAATTAAACTCTCACTTCACACATATGTGTCAATTTGGTCCGTCCCAGGGTTTGGTCCTGGCCGGTTAGGACTAAAAAAGTCTACATTCAAAAAAAAGTCTCCAACAAATAAGTCTATTGGGCCAAAAGCCCTACAAAACCTTGTGAGTCAGGGTCAACCCATGAGCTTTCATCTTCTACATGAAAAATATATTATTTTTTAAAATATATTACTATATGTGGGACAGGTCCAACGAACCGAATAAGCACGACGATCCGAATAGGTCGAACGGGCTCGATGATCCAAACAGTCTCAACAACCCGAACGGGCCCGACGACCCGGATGGACTCGACAACCAGGACAAACCCGACAACACGAACGGGCCCGACGACATGGACGGGCCCGACGACCCGAATGAGCCCGACGACTCGGACGAGCCCGACGAGCCCATTAAAATCAGTAACGGAGCACTGTACAATACACGTAACACACCCCAATGCAACGTAATACAAACAGTGTCACCTGTACAGTGCTCCGTTAGTGATTTAAATTGCGTCACAAAAAATGATCAAATAAAACACGAATTGCGAAAATGAGGATCATTTTAAACATTCTGTAAAAATGAGGACCATTTTAAACATTCTGTCAAAATGAGAACTATCCGCAACAAACACTACGAAAATGAGGACGAAAAATGTATTTAAGCCATAAAATTATAATATTGGTATTATTTTTGTCCATAAACAAAATAATTTAAGCTAGGACTCACAAAGAGTATAAGGATACATGCTTGAACAAAATAATTTGAACCAGGACATACTAATGATCAGAAGGATACCTGCTTAAACAAAATAATTTGAGTTAAAATTTACCAAAGAACAGCTGGATACCTGTTTAAACAAAACAATTTGAACGGAACTCACCAAATATTACAAAACTAACTTCTTTTTATTGAAATGGTAAAGGATTCGCGATAGTTTTGAGGCAAAGATGATTATTCGATGCGGAAAGAGTTACCATTTGAGGTTGTCGTCACAAACAACAAAGGTATATAGAGAGTCTTAAAGACAAACATTAACAGGTAAGAGCAAGACACAATCAGCAACTTTGCAATAATGGAGAATGAAAATGAGATGTTCCTGGAGGAGAAGACATAAAAGCAAAAACAAGCGTTGAAATAGAGAGAATAAACCGAAAGAGGCAGGTGAATATAATCTTAGATTTAAGTTTGGACTTAATTAAAATGAAAAATCGTCATATAAAAGATATCAAACTATAATTTTTAAACAGGAGCGTATAGAGAAAGTAATAATTATATATTTTTTAATTTATTTATGATTATATTTATATTAAAATCATGTGTAAAGAGAAATAAATTAATAAATTTGATCATATATATTTTATAATTATTTTATTTTATTTTAAAATATAATTTTTACAAGACAATTTTTAATCTTGTAACAATGAAATGCTTACGGTATTTTATAAAAAAATTATTTTTTATATTCAAAATTTTAGTTGCATAATTTAGTCAATATATTATTTTTAAATAACTAAGAGAAAAGAAAATCATTTTACTATAAAGAATCAGTCAATATATTCTTCTTAAATACTAAGAGAAAAGAATATCATTTACTATAAAGAATGAGTATCATTTTTTATAAACATAAAAATCTATTTAAATACAAAAAAGTAAATATTTATTTTTAAAATAAATTAAGTATCCTTTAACGTATTTTCATGAAACATATTTTTGTAGATGAGGTTTTTCTCTCTTTAAACGGTTAAAACCAGAAAGTGTATAAAACATGTTATTTTTAATGTTGGGCACATACGGGTACTAATTAATAAAAGTTATGTTAATCAATGTTCATATTTATTACTTGATATATAACGTTCAGTTTATGATAAATATTTATACTTTCTTTCTTAAATTTTCATAATTTAAATATAATACTTGATTGGATATATGTTCATTTTTATTAATTCAATTAAATATTAAAATATTAACATATTAATTTAAGTACTATAAAAATAATTTAATTAATTAAAAATGATTCAAATAAAAACATTGAATCAAAATTTAAAAATTGTAAAAAAATTTAAAAATAATAGAGAAATGAAATTCATATTTTATGTTCATTTTTATTAATTCAATTAAATATTAAAGTCTTAACTTATTAATTTAAGTACTATAAAAATAATTTAATTGATTAAAAAATGATCCAAATAAAAAAATTGAATCAAAATTGAAAAATTGTAAGAAAATTTAAAAATAATAGAGAAATGAAATTCATATTTAATTTATTAAATAAAATGTCATGTTATATATAATAAAATTAGCAAGTTTTTCATTTAATATGAATTATAACTCAGAGTGTATTCGGTAATACTAATAAATTATTTATTAACTTATTTGACTACAAAAATACTTTGATCAATCCAATACATGTTTGATTAAGTAATAAGTAACTTATTTTATAAACTTATAGTTTGTAGACTAAGCTACTTTAGTTAGCTTTTCAGCTAGAAATTACTTTAACTAATTTATCAATCCAACTATTTTGAGCGCCTTATACAAGATTAATAAATTAGTTATTATTTGAATAACTTATATATATATATATATATATATATATATATATATATATATATATATATATTTATATATATATATATATATAGTTTGACCAATACGAAATTATGAAGTAAAATACTTGAAAAACTTATTTAAATGTTTTAATTTATAAACTACTTTAACTGGCTTATAAATTATAAATTACTTTGAGTGCATTTGTTAAAATTAATAAATTAGTTATTAGCTTATTATACAAATTTATAAGTTAATTTGACCAATATATAATATTTAGTACATATTTTGGAATAGATTTTTTACTTTAGAAGTTTGTAACTTATAAATTATAAACTACTTTGTTTACAATTTATTTAAAGATTAAACATATTTTTTATTTTTTAAACATCGATGCGAAATTGAAATTGATTTTTATTACAATAATATTTGATAGAAAAATATTTAAAAATAAATATTATATCGTTCTCTGAGTTAAAATTTTTAACTTGGCAAATGGTGTTCTATTTATAAATTTAGGAACCAAAATATATGATAGGTTGGACAATGATGAATTCCAATTTCATGTAGGACTACAAACCCATTTAGTTTTTTTCTATTAGTATCTTTTTATTTTAATACATTATCTTATTGCTCTTTATTTTTATTTCTAATTTTATAGAGACAAGAAATTATTATACTACTTTTAATATTAATATTTATATGAGTTACTTTTAAATTCTATATAATCCAAATTAAAATTATTTAATATTATAAATTAAAGTTATTAATGTTCATTACATGATGAAAGTTATACAGGATTAAAATTGTAAGAAAATAAATAAATCTAACAATAGTTCAAATTGATAAATAATATTTTTTAAATAAATAAAAATTAATTTTCCTTAATACTTATTTCACAATTCATCTAAACAAAATTACTTGTTCAGATAAAAAAAAGTCTATATAACTTCTAAAAAGTAAATAAAAGTACTTAAAGTTTAATAAGAATTTAAAGATTTTAAAGATAAACTATTATAGTTACATAATAATCTTTTCGTCTATATAAACACAAATTTCATTTATTAATAAAATTTATGTAATTATATCCTTCTATATCATTTGACATTTTCCAACAAGTTAGATTATCAACCAAAATCTTATAAACTAGAAGCTCATCATCTAATACCTAACTTATAAACAAAATTTGTCAAAGAAATCCTTTATATAATCACATATAACTCATCTAATTTCTTTAATTATTTTCTTTTATATTTTAGGTTTAATTGTCCATTTGATTCCTATTTTTTTTTTCTAAATATCAATTTGGTCCTCCAATTTTTTTTCTTTAATTTTTCTTTAATTCTATTTTTTAAAAAATATATACAATTTAATCATGTTTATTAAATTTCTCGAAATACATCATAACATATTAGAATTATGTTAGCCGAAAGTTATTCAAAAAAAAAAAAAAAAACGTAATGTAACGATAGTATAAACTTTAACGAATAGTAAAATAAATTAAATACAAATTAATTTCAATATATGCTCATTAAAAACCCTTTAAACAACCCATCACATAAAACCAACAGTCAGTTCTGTAATAATACTATTCATTATATATGATTTATTTCCCGTTGAAGAAACATAAATAAGTGTTTCTTATAACTTGCTACAATCAGTGGGCTTAAAGGACAAATTGAGAGAGTGAAGGTCATATCCTACTAAGAAATTGGTCTGAGCCAAGTTTCCTAACACAACTTGGTCCCCTGGAACCATTGTTAAACATACAACATCTTTCCTCACCCAAGAGAATGTATTCACTGCCTGCAAATTCACATCCCCTCCCTCAAAGTGTAATGTGATAATGGGGAGTTTCATAATTTTCTCACTGCCTTCATAACAAAGGTCAAAAACACCCTTAGGGTCACGCACCCTTTTAGCCCTAATTACTTTGCGCAAAGCACGTACCAAACCACTATAAACACCAGATGGTAAAAGAGTAAACGTTGTCCCAGTATCAATGATCATATTTCCTCTGGTAACATCACCCTTTCTTGCAAATTCAATCCTCTCTTTTCCTACACTCAAGGCCTTCAATGTGACCAAAAACCCACCAGGAACTGCATTAATAAGAGGAGTTGTAACGACTCCACGACCAGAAACCAAAGAGCCGTTTCCAAAATTAATCTTGCTGGTGGAGTTCTCGTTCGTCATGGTATTGGGAATCAGACAATAGGAGAATTTCTTCCCACCAGATGAATAGGGACCCAATTGAGAAATCAGTGAAAGGTTGCCACCACTAAGACCAATTATGCCTGACCCTGACGCATCAAATATGCCACCGGTATCGTGTGCACAACCAAATGCAACATTCGGAAGAGAAATTGGGTTGCTGATGCCTAAGGTTACTGTCTCAAAAGCAAGGGCTCCCGCAGTGTGAGAACCATCTGCATAAGCATAACTGTATCCACATGTTCTGTTATTGGGACATAGTGTATTTTCTAAACCTAGTACTTTGCTACAAAGTCTAGGTAGACATGGCATTGTCCGGTATGATTTGGAGCGACTAGGGTTAAAGAGAGGGATAGTTTGATTGTAGCACTCTATGCATGGCAAACATTGTGTCCATATGAGGTCACTGCCTGTGTCAGCAATGCCAATTACTTCAACAGGTGGTGTTCCGATTAGAATCTTCATGAGATACTCTCCTCCACCAGGTCTCATTGGGGCCTGTAGGTTGCTGCCATGGCTAAGGTTATCACCAGCAGCTTTGAGATGGTTGATGCGTTTGAATGAGCGTTGGAAAGCACTGTGCAAGCGATCAAAGTGGGTGATCGAAGGGTCGTATAAGGGAGATAAAGGAGAATCACGGTGAATGAGAAAATTAGTAGTGGCTTGAGATAAGATTAAGAAATCAAGGGTTCCTAAGAGAGTTAGGGCAAAGTAAAGGGGTTTTGATTTGGGGCTGATACCCATCTTCGGCGAAGTAAAGTACTGTGGTGGATCAAATTGTGCTTCTCTTGCTGCTGAATTTATAAAGACAATTAAGGAGATTGGAATCCCAAAAGGGCCATAGTAGTGTTGAATTTGGTGACTCTGACTTTGTAAAATTAAAGCATATTTTGGCTGAGAAAATAATATAAAGAATATCTCTGCCATATATGTATTTCCAAATACGAAGATAAAAATACTATAAATGGTTAAGTGTTAAGGTATTTCCAAATTCATTTATCCTATTGAACTTTAGCAACGTATCATTCCATACATGATAAAAAGAAAATAGAAAAAAAATTAAAAATTTTATTCTTCAAAGTGTGAAATACTAACGAAATGTTTCTTTTTATTTTTGAATAATGCGAAAAAAATCATGCTTTATCTACTTTTAAATTTATAAAAATATAATTTTAAGAACCAACTTAATATTAAATTAGATATTACTTTCTTTTAAAAATTATGGTTATAATTTGAGTTTTTTTTTATAGATTTTTTTTTGGTTTGATTATACTATCACTACAAAGAAAAACTTCTTATAGTGACCAATAAATATTAATAATTATAGTGATCAATTTAAATACCAATTAACAAAAAATAAAAATTATTGGTTATTAAAATAATCACTATTATGAATAAAAAATTATAATTGGTTACTAAATTAGTCTTTTTTAAATTAGCTACCAAAATAAATTAGTTACTAAAATTTAGATATCTAGATTTTGGTTACAAAAATGAATTAGTTTCTATATTAATCTCTAAATTAGCTACATATATAGGTTTTGAATATATATATATATATATATATATATATATATATATATATATATATATATATATATATATGTAATTATATCCTTATTTTTCATTTCATAAGGTCTAAATTTTGTAATATTAAATTTTGAGGTATTTAAACTAATTTTCATTGCAGTTGTCACTGGCAACTACTTGTTGTATCAGTGCTAGAGCATACTGCTATTTGAAGAGTATAATTGATATGTAAGTCTTTTTCAATAAATTCCTTCATTTATACTTTAATCTTGAATATATAATGTCATGTTTTCTAAAATTGATAATTTTAACTTTAGTGTTTTTAATGGACAAAGTATATTGAGTGGTAGATCGACTGCCAATACTAAAGGGTCACTTGGATTTCCCTCCGGGTACTTATATGTTATATGTCATTCATTGACTTTAGTATTGTCATGTGTATTTATAACTAAGTGTAGTGTAATAAACAAACTGAGAGCTTTGAGTAGGGCTATTATGTGATGCAGTGGATGACAATAATTGTTCAAGACATTTATCAAAGTGGTTGGGATGCGATAATATACTAACTTATTTCATGTACTAATTTTAACTTGAACTTATTTACATATATATTGCTATTAACTTTTTCTACACTTTTGCAGAAATTTAATGACCCAAATCCAATGGATTCAGGAACAATAGCTTATGTTCAAAAAGTGTGGGCGAAGTACTTTTTATCTAGAGTTAGTGAGAGTTAGGTTTAGTGAGACTTAGAAGTTTAGACTTATTTTATCATATAAGTTATTTGTAACTTTGTTGGAACTGTTTGGATTGGAACTTTGTTGTCACTGTTTGTTTAGATTCGAATTCTGTTGGATGTTTTTTGAATTATAGGTTCAGGTTAAGAGATAAAACAAAGTTACCCGTAAAAAGAAAGCTACAATTGACAACATCATTATGACCCAAACCGTCGTTAAATTGACAACATCCACAACAATCAGGGTAAAATCGTCATCGTTCGTGGATAGGAGTTCTATTTCAATTTCAAACACATAGTGAGTTCAAATACGACTTTTCAAACGTCATGGTATTGTGTAATATTGACGACAGGTTTAGTAATCGTTGTCATTATAGATTACTTTTAACGACGGTCTGATCAACAACGGTGAGAGAATCGTTTTCATAGATTTTCATTAGACGTCGTTAATACCATTTTGTAAACTTTTTCGTTTTTTTTTTCTTTTTGTTCATGAAAAGTAATTTAGGAATTGTTAGGTAGTAAGAATAAATAATAGAAATATGATAAAGGTGAATACTAATTCTCTATAACATTAAGTTGTGATGAATATTATGTTATGGCAACTGTGGTGATGATGCACTCTGCTTCGCATACATAAGATGATGATGTGTGGTTATAGTACCTGCTGTAGGACTCAAAATCACGTCCAATATATTCATTCCAAATCAAATTAAGTGGGTTTCTTTTCCATATTCCTTTTGTGTGCTTTCTATCGAAAGTAATCAAAACAAATTAGTTTACTTTCATTTCTTACATGAACATACAAAAATTGTTTCTTTTAGTAAGCAAAAGGTAATTACAAGAAATTAGTTTAACCTGAAAATGGACAAACTTTTACTATATAATAATTAAATAATTCTTATAAAAGTTTAAGCCTAAATGATTGAATAAATAAAAATTAAATGGATAAGATGAAGAGATAAATGCTTAATAATGTAAGGACCTAGAAAATATCTAAAGGATAAAAGTGGTTTTTAAAATAGAGTTTGATTATTTATGTTTATTAAAAAAAATCAAGTTTATAAGTAGAGTCATTTAATTAAAATTTGTCGTATAAAGATCATAATCTCTATAAAACTAATCATTTTTTTAACTTCGTTTTAAGATTCTAACAAATTTACCCATTATTAGACATTCATAGTACTCTTGGCATCAAAGTAATAATCCTATTCACTTAGTTTCACAAACAAGGTAAATTCATCATTTGTCATTCTTTTAGGTCTTTTAAAAAATCTGGTATATGTGGAGTGTTTGAGGATTTCAAGAGGTGTTTAAGGATTTAAGTTGAATTTATGTTTGGTTATAATTATTAAAGTGTGATCAAATTGTTTAAGTGAGTTGTGTGTTTGCAAGACAACTCAAATATGATATATTGTATTATAAGTCTAGGTGTACAAAAACTTGAGATCAAAAAAGTAATTTAAAATTAATTTATATTTAAGTTGATTCATGTCAAAATAGTTGTAATTAAAAATAAAAAACTAAGTCAACAAAAAATATCTTTTAATCTTTTAGCCGTTCTATAAATATTATATATATATATATATATATATTCTATAAAAAAAATTATCTTTCGTTCTTTTTTTTTTCTTACGAGACTCTAAAATCTAATCATATATGAAAACGAGAAACCACCTAGAATTGACAAGGTTATGTTCACCTAGAAGTTATAGCCTATTTCTTTCAATCTTTTATTTTGTTTTTCCAATTCAGGGCCCTTCGACACTATTATCAATATTAATATAAATCAAATCGAACTACGTTTTTACTAATCAGACCATGATGACGGCAAATTATTCAAAGAAAAGAGAGCTCAGAAAGCTATGACCAGAGAAAAAGAAAAAGAAAATCTATTATGACAACAAAAT
>Ga0214543_1010961_pt1 | contig 13044 bp, 7 predicted proteins | sample CNSS2metaG_FD_160094 | JGI IMG/M metagenome (GOLD analysis project Ga0214543, IMG submission 160094) | Root nodule microbial communities from cowpea collected in UCLA plant growth center, Los Angeles, California, USA - CNSS2 | ecosystem: Host-associated > Plants > Roots > Nodule | place: USA...
CTCCTTAGAGTGTCAGGATGCAACCTTACCTTGAATCCTTACCTAGTTATACAGATGGGGCACCACCATGGGCACCCACTAATAGGGGCCATGGGATTACGTCCCGACCACTAAAGCACGACCCTGAAAATCTCACCTAGAGATCCCAAGGAATTACGCACTGACACGGACCAACATTCTTAATCAATCAAACGGATTCAGCATACATACACATATATATATACATATACATCACATATAGTTTCTAATAATTCACCTCTTTCGTATTCCCAGACAAACCATACCAACTCATTATTCTCGAACCATGAATATGGAACTCCGTCTCATATCATTATCATGCCACATTAAGTACTTGCAATTCCATACAATCAAGCACAACCCACAACCATAATTCTTACACCAAAATTCCTAAGAAAATTTATTATCACAAAACCAAAATCATTGCAGTAATGCGTGACACATTTCTCAAGCTATAGATATCTAATCAACGATCCAACCGGTCAAACCATAAAATAGCATGTTATGAACCAAATGTCAAAGTTTGAGCTCAATCCAACGGTTAATGAGTCAGGAAATTTAATTTTACTAAAACTGCGCATATCCGAAAAATACCCAGTCGCCCAACGAGCCAAGGAACTCGCCCAACGACTGTTCTACGCATCAGAATACGAAAAAGACGTCAAACATCACAGTTTCATGAATATTTGAACCTCTAACTCAGAAATATACCAAAACTAACATTTTCCAATCATTTAAGCATAAAACATAAACGAAAACAAACCACATATTTCAAAAACGCGAAAAGAACCTAGCTTCCCTTACCTGGAAAAGGGCTAATAGTTGGGTTCTTGGGTGTAAACAGAGAAAGGCAGCAGCTCCTAGAGCGGTTTAGCGAGCTGGAAACAAAAGAACAGAAGGACATGAAGCCACTTAGTACGACCCTAGTTGGAACTCGAAGCAACTGTGCTAAACAAGAGGTATGGGATGGGATGCAACTTACGTGGAATGAAACTGGCTCGAATAAGTGCGACGGAGCTCCAAGGCTGAACCCTATCGGAGAGGGTGACGGCTACTCAAAGGGGGTTTGAAAATCTGTTCCAACAAAGTGAGAAGAATGAGGTTTAGGGCAGACTCAGGGTTTGTTTCCCTTTGGGCCAACCCTTAGGCCCAACTCACATGGAGCAGCCCTTTTAATTTAGGGCAGAAAATATTGGGTCTTACAGTTGACATCAAGATAATTGAGATATTGATATTATAGTCAGCGTAGTTGTTATTGTGCAACCTTTTATATTTATCTCTTGACAAATATTATTATTATTACGAATATTATTGTTATTATTATTCCTATTTGAATTATTGACCATATTTAATATTTTACTAATCGCATATAACAAGAGCATTATCAAGTAATACATTCACGCAAACAACATTGAAACAATATTAATTCATTTAACTATAAAAAGATATTAAATAAAAACTAACCGCCAAACACATCAAAATAACATGAATGTTTGTCTCATAGAACGTGACGTGAATCTTTGTTCCATTGAATACGCCAATTTTTTTTTATGTAAATGGTAGACTTAGAAAAATGACTAGTAGTTTGCTTAACTTCCAATTTATGATTTATACTTAATTATTTTTAGAAAACCATTTCTCATGGTATATAAATTTTTAAACTCGTAACTACAATTACCACACTTATAATTATATTTATATGAAAAAATGATATTCATTAATAATATAGATGACAAACCTATTTGATTATAATAGTATGTTTAAGGTAAGTTATACTTTTAGGGGAAGGGAATCGATGTGTTAATAAGTTATCTAATTTAGGTTTGGAAAATATTGAAAGTTTTAAATGGTATTTTTTTATGCTTTCTGTTTGGAATTTTTTCATAACAGCAACTTCCTATGTTTAGAGTGATTTAACTTCCTTTTGGAAAGTTTGCTTTTGTATTTCTTGAGGTTTAGTTTTGTCCTCTCATTTTTTTTTTCCTGTTTTCTTCTTTTAATAATTTTTTTTTTTTTTGTGATGACAAATGGTAGATGTCCTTGAAAGTATCATCATATTTGAAATATCAAAGTGTATAATAATTTTGAACACGTTAAAGAAACATATTTTATCATGTTAACATAACATTTATGTGCTTAATTTATGAATATTATCTCTTATAACGTTTGGAGTCAATCATTCACCTCCAGAGATTTTGATAGATATAATCTCTTGTAACATCTTAACATACATTATTTTTTTAAATTGCATGTACCTCTTCTCGATTTTTATATACCTCCACATCCCATAACTAATAAGATCTCCAGAAAACTTATCTCACTCTAACAGCGATTCAAAGAGAAATTGCTCTGAATGGTCAGAAGCTCGCATTAGAAATTTATGGTGATAGTTATGGCTTCACATCATAAATATTCGGTCAATCAATAATGGTCAATCAATAATGGTGTGTTTGGATGAAGTAATTTAAGAGAGTAATTCATTTATTTGAAGAATTTAAAATTCTTTGAAGGAAAATGACATGTTTAGATGAAGAAATTAAAAAAAAAAATCAAATTGAGAAAATTTAAGGTGTTTAACATAACTAAAATAGTATAATTTGAAATTCACTCAAAAAAGAATAAAATTGAAGTTCTCTAAGTTATGGAATTACTCGTTGGTAAGGACATAAAAAGTTCACAAGTCTAAAAAGTCGAGTCAACTCAAATAGAAGATCGAGACAAGTCAGTTCAGGATAAAAGTTGAATTATGTCGATCCAGGATGAAGGTCAAGCAGGGCCAGTCCGGACCATAGGTCTACTTAGCCGATCTAAGTCGAAGGTTGAGTTAAGTTGACTTGAGTCGAGGAACAGTCGAGTTGACGTTGACCAAAGGTCAAGCCAAGTTGGCCCAGACCCAAGGTCCAGACAAGATGGCTTTGAACCATGTCGGTCCGAGCCAAAAGTTGAACCTAGTCGGCCCTAACCAAAGGTCCAAACGAGATGGCTTTGAGCTGAGTCAACCCTAGGTAAAGGTCAAGCTAGGTCAGTCCGAGCCGAAGGTCAAGTCAAGTTGGTCTAGACTTAAACCTATCAACCTTAGTTGAACGTTGAATCAAGTTAACTTGGGCCAAATAAGTTCAAATTGACTAAGGTTGAATCCATTCAAATTTTACCGAAATTGAATTGTTTCGAATCGATTCAAGTCGAATAAGTTGAAGTTGAACCGACTCGAACTAAAAATCAAGACGAGTCGTACCAAATTGAAGATCAAACTAAATTAAATTAGATTCAAATATATAATTAAATTCGTCATAAAATATAAATTAAATTGCTTTATCCAAAAAAAAATTAAAATCTAAAATAATTTAATTACTTCATTTAAATTAATTATTAGAGAAATGTAATAGATTTCTTAACTATAGAAACTAGATTGCACACAAATCACACAACACCAACACGAACCCCTCTTATTATTACTTCTTAACACCGAAACGATCAGGTAAACTATGTTACCTTCTCGTAAGACTTTCTGAATCCAATTTACACAATTCAAAAAAAAACAAAATCTAACCTTCCAAAACAGGAACTCTACCTTATATATAGTCTTTCTAAAACAAAGACTCACAACTACCAACAAGCCACTAACCACGTGACCCTCCAACTTTCCTGACAAAATGAAAATAATTTAATTTCAAGTAATTTAATTACTATGTATTTTAATTTTTTTAATTGTTAGAATCCCTAATCCAAACATAAGGTAATAGTTATCCAATACTAAAAGGGGGATTTAATTTCTTCTCAATAGAAACTTTGAACTTGCTATAAATACCATGGACTCCTGAAAATTAAAACATGAAATCCATGAAGACCGCTATACAGTTTTCAAATTCGTTGATTTCCAATAAATGGCTGCTTTAGTGCCATAATAAAAGAGAAACCCAAACATTCTATATAAGCGATGATGCTGTCAATACAATGTTAAAATTTTGACAAACTTTTAATTGGGGCTACATTTCACGGTTTTAGAGGTAGCATTTGCATTTTGCAATACAAACAACAGAAGAAATATTTCAGGGTCCACAAATATTCATACAAAGGCTGTTAGGCCTAGACATTGAAAATAAAAATCGCTCTCCCTCGTACTATATGTTAACTAGCCCATGGCATATTTCTGGGTCCAGCTTCTTGCAGTTGACTCATACTTATTCCTGTCTGTCTTGTACATGTGGGCAATTTCAGGGACCAAAGGATCGTCAGGATTTGGGTCCGTTAACAGGGAACAAATTGAAAGCAACACCTACAGATGTCAAAGATAAACAAAGTAAGCAACGATACCAGAATAAACATTTTGAACATGCTAACCACCTGCATAAGGTTAGCTCAAGACCTGTTTGTTACATGAACTTGCTGTAAAATTTAATTTAAACTACAACAGTGACAACCAAGGTTCATATGGATCAGAAGACATTTAACTTAAAGACACAATTATTATAGGAAGAGACTAATACTAATGTTGGGAAGTTGAGCAAGGATGGTCATGAACCAGTTTGGTCAAGATGATCATGCTGTTATGTTGAACTGAATGATAAGCAGTTAGACCAGGACCTGCCTTGTCGAACCAGTCTGAATCAAGATCATCTAGCTAGTCTAAAATATGCTTCAATTGTGAAACTAAGTATGAGTGCAGGTCCATCTCAGGTGTAACTAATCATATATCTGATAATCATTCTCTTATCTTTTTTTACTAAAGTTACCAATTTGCATTTTATAATTGTTGCCAATGATTTATAAACACAAGCTTGGAGCATTGGTACTACCCACAAGCCCTTTCATCGCTTAGTACTGACTATGTTCTTTTTAACTACCTTTCCTAACTACCTTTTTAATTTCTTGTATTTTGTCCAATTGATCTAATCCCATGATATTATTCACCTTCAATAAAAATACAGGATTGGATATTGGGTTAGATGATTTATATAGGATGTAAGTCACGTGGCCTTTGCTATCTTTATCCATCACTGTCATTAACGGTCTTTCCAATGGTGATGTATTTTCAATTAAGATCTCTCCAATGGTGATCCATGTTCAATTACAGCATCTGGGATTAATGAAATCGGAAAAAAATGGCATAAAGTTTAAATGATTTTTCTGCTTTGGATTGTTAGTTAGTCAATTAGGAAAACATGTTTGTCACAATAAACAAGCTTTGCCTCCTTTATCTTTTGTTCACTCTGACATTTGAAATCCTTTCTTTTATTGTTATCCCTTTTAGTTTAAAATAGTGTTACTCCACTCTATCATTTTTCCTCATTCTCATCTATACAACCTTCCTTTACATGTTTTTGGTTTCACATACTTTGTAAATAACCTCATATCTGGTCAAGATATCATCACTCTCAAAAATTGTATTGATGTTTCTCTCCTGATCTTTATAGGTATTATGTGTTGCTGAAATCTCTTTCTTTAAGTTTGTTCCATATCATACAATTGTTCATTCTAATAATGACGACATATGTAGTTACTTTGTTCCCATTGTCAATCTTCTTTCCTCAGAACCTGGTGATTCTGCCAAAACTTAGGAAGTTTCTACTACACCAGTTTAGGTATATGATAGGTTTGGTGATAGAAGAAACCTGGTTAACGAGGTTCACACACATAGAAACATAATCCACACTCACAATAACACTGCATATACCTCGTTTATTTGATTCAAACCAGCCACATAATTTGAACACTCTCCAGAAATAATGTTTCCCTTCCCACAGGACTCCAAGGATCCTGTCTACACTTTCAACAAACCAAACACATAACCCCCAAACAAACCAAAGCCAACCTATATATAGTCTTCCTAAAAAGGAAGATTATACCCTCCTAACCTCCTAACCAACTAACTATTAATTTTCTTCCTTCTTACATAAACATTCCATTCCCTAACAGTATATCAACATCGTTCACAACCTGCTGATATTCTAATATGGGATCCATCTTCAACAAATTATAATAAAGTGAAGGTCGTGCTTGATCCCTCCCCAAGGCCACCTTCCCTACTAGATATAGTTCCATCTGAAAATGATTGAGCTATTGCTACTCAAGGGTAGACATTTTACTTGTAACCTTTCTCCCCATTAAACAAACCTCAATTATTATAGGTTTTCCCCTTACATTCTTAGATAGTTCTTAGATAGTGAACTTTAAGTTTAATCTCATAAAAACAAATTATAAGATGAGATTTGCACTCACTTATATACTATAATTTGACCATATTTCTAGTCACTCTGGGATCTCAAACCAAGGCAGACATGTCAAGCGTGACACTAATATTTGTAGGTGATCCAATAGTACCATGATAGCAACTGACACAATAAGTCCAGCAAATCTTGCTAAAATAGAGTTTGATACCATCCTATAAAAGTGAATTTTAATAGAGGAATAACAAAACACCTTATAAATGAACAAACCTTGGAAATGGTTAGAGCAGGGCTCCACTGCTCCTTCAATATATCGAGGCAAATGCTTCCATTGCTATTTATGTTTGGGTGGAATACTTTCGTCCTAAATGCAACCTGAAAGATCCACCACCATGCATAAAAGTATGCACTAGGGAGCAAATTATACGATGTTGATGACAGCATTCAGATGTACATAAGTAATTTCATCTTAGATAATTTTTTTCTGAACCATGAAATATTAAACTCAACATTTTCAAAATGATACATGCATAAATTTTATACACTTAAGGGAAATGAAAAAAAAAACGGGGGGAACTGCAATATTATTATTTAAAAATACTTTGAAATAATTCAAGAAAGTTAAGATATAAAACATTATATAAAATAGACTCCAAAATGAAATACAAACCTTGGGTGGCTTGAAGGGATAATCTGGAGGGAAATGAATAGTCACTAGGAAAACACCTCCAGCATAAGGACTATCTGGAGGACCCATAATTGTTGCTTGCCAATGAAACATGTCTTCAGCAACAGGACCTACACTTTGTAATTTTTCTGATTAAAATAGTGTTTAAACTCCTAAATGATAATGCAAAGAAATGAAAACGTGAAAATAACAGTACCTAGCAGTTTTATCCAACTATGCCATCCAAAGACTATAAATCTTTTGCTTGTACAGGAATAAATTACTATCAAGTAACCTATCAGATATTATATAAGAGTTTAATTAAGTTTGTGACAACCTATAAATTTATTTCTTTTTTTTAAGAATATCAAACTAAAAAATATTTATTAGAATTAAGATGTTACCACCTTTTTCTTACCCTCCAAAAGATACTTTTAGAATTGGAAATATCAACATGTCATTATTTCCAGCAAAAAATATATAAAAGTCAACTACAGTAGCTACAGCTGCCTTTATTGCATAATTTTGTCATAAAACGCACAGCAGCCAATAGATGCATCATCCGGGAATTAATATTAACAGGAAATATGGAATAGTGAATGAAATTTAAAATAATCATGAGGTTGGGGAGTGTATCCTATTCCAAGAACCTTAAAACATACGAAACACGAAACTACTTTTGGTCCATATAGAAAATCATTTCAGCATTCATCACAAACCCCAATTATTTCTCCTTCAGCATCATCAATCCACAACAAGTTCGCAGCTCATTACTGCAACACGGAACCAACCAAACACTGCTTTAATCTAAAAGCAACAGCAAGACCAATCTCGAACAATATCCGTGGTAACTGATTGAAGCAAATCTCAACTATAAACCAAAGATAATATTTTCAACTGTAATTTTACAGTATACAAAAAACTTTTTACAAAACAACGGAATCAGTTTCTTCCTGGCCAAACTTAAATCTAAACCGTTAAGGCCAAACAAACACCAAATAATTGAACAAAAAAATTCTTAAAGAAAAAGGCAAAACATAAAAGAAAATGGGGGAAATATGTACCGGCACTGCAAGAAGTTGGAGGATCCTTCTGCAAATCCTTAAGCTCCTTCAAAATTCGCTTCGACGCCATCGCGAAAACCTAAAACAAATTGAAAGAACAAATCGGATCGGATCAAAACGCAAAAACACGCGTGCTAAGAGCATAGCGTCATATAAATATTCGTATACCTAGAGAAAAAGCAAGAGAAATCCTCCTTCGGATTTGCGACGAAGAACGCGAACGAGAGAGAGGGAGAGACTGGGAGAGAGAGAGAGAGAGAGAAAAGGTGCGAGCAAGAATTGGAGAAGGAAACGAGTTTTTATATTAATAAATGAATGCCGTGGTTTCGGATTCGATTCACTTTTATATGATTGAATTTGATCTGGTTTGGGTTATTCTTCTATAGTTGGAGATATTAATTATTGCTACAATTTCATTTAATTATAATTACTTATAGGTTTCCATAATGGCTCGTCATAATCTTCTGATTACCCTAGAAGCCACCGAGCAATGAGAATTAACTTTCAGTATCTTTTTTCTTTCTTACCTTTTAAGTAAAAATTAGAATTATTTCATGTTTGATATTTTAGTTCAATATAATTTTTAATTTTAAAAATATTTTAATTTTAGAAATATATGAATTTTTTTTTAAATTTTATTAAATTTATTCAAACGTATTTTATTATAATATTTGATTTATTTATATTGTTTTAATATATTTTAATTTCGGTGATAATTAATAAACACTTTTCAAACGTCAAATAAATTTAAAAAAAAATTGATTAAAAAAACTAAATTTACGTATTTCTAAAAATGAAAATTAAATTGATTTAAATTTCAAAAATAGACTAATTTCAGTTTTTCCTAAAAAGGATATAAACATATTTAACCGTTAATATAAAGATTAAAATACCTTTCTAGTCCCAATTTTCGTCAAGTTTTTTCAAATAAGTCCTAATTTTTGTGTTGTGTTCAAATAGGTGCCAATTTTCGTCAATTTTGTTCAATTTGGTCATTTTTTGTTAAGATCGTTTAGATCATTAACGGTCATGAACAGTGGTGGTCATGTGTCAGTTCGTGTTTTTTCTTTTTTGAATTTTTTTGAATTTTTTTATTTTTTTTTAAATGTCCACGTGTCAACCCAGTAGCGTTTCACATGTCAAAGTCAATGTTCTATATTCAATTTGGTCCCTATATTTGTTATTTTTTTCAATTTAGTCCCAATTTTTGTTAAGATGAACCAATTTGGTCCCTCTCTAAATTGAAACCAAATTTAATTTTTATATTAAAATTCACATTTTTTATTAAATATTTTTATATAATAATATATTCAAATTCACATCATTATAATTTTGATATAAAACTTAAATTTGGTCACATCTTCAATAGGGACAAAATTGGTCAATTTTAAACAAAATTGGGACTAAATTGAACAAAAATAACAAATATAGTGACCAAATTGAATTGAATATAAAGCATTGACTTTGACACGTGGCACGCTATTGGGTTGACACGTGGACATTTAGAAAAAAAATTAAAAAAAAAAGATAAAACAAATAAAAAAATTCAAAAAAAAATAAAAAAAAAATCACGAAGTGACACATGGCAGTCATCCTTCATGGTCGTTAATGATTTAAATGATGTTAGCAAAAAAGGACCCAATTGAACAAAATTGACGAAAATTGGGACTTATTTGACCATAAAACCAAAATTATGACTTATTTAACAAAATTTGACGAAAATTGGGACCAAAAATGTATTTTAACCTTTTTTGGTTAATATATACATATGACTTCAATTATTAGTTTCTCTCATATACGTAGGATATGCTAAAAATTATTTTATCTTTTTTACGTTATTTTTTGGTTAAAATATTTTTTTGGTCCCAGTTTTCATAAAGTTTTGTCAAATCAATCATAATTTTGTTTTTATGCTCAAATAAGTCCTAATTTTCGTCAATTTTATTCAATTTAGTCCTTTTTTTACTAACATCATTTAAATTATTAACGACTATAAATAGTAACTACCACATGTCACTTTGTGATTTTTTTTTAAAATATTTTTTAAATGTCCACATGTCAACCCAGCAACGTGTCACGCGTCAAAATCAATGTTTTATATTCAATTTGATTGCTACATTTGTTATTTTTGTTCAATTTAGTTCCAATTTTGTTTAATTTAGCCTCTCAAAATTGAGACCAAATTTAACTTTTATATAAAATTTATAATGATGTGAATTTTAACATATTTAATAAAAAATTTACTAAAAAATGTTAATTTTAATATAAAATTGAATTTTGTTTTAATTTTGTGAGGGACAAAATTGGTTCATACTAAAGAAAATTGAAACTAAATTCAACAAAAATAACAAATATAAAGACCAAATTGAATATAAAATATTGACTTTGACATGTGGCATGTTATTGGGTTGACATGTGGAAATTAAAAAAAAAATTAAAAAAATAAAAAAAAATGAAAAATCAAAATAAAAAAAAAAAACTACGAAATGACACGTGGTAGTCCATATTCATGGTCGTTAATAATTTAAAGGTGTTAGCAAAAAAGGACCAAATTGAATAAAATTGACGAAAATTTGGACATATTTGAGCACAAAAACAAAATTATGATTGATTTGACAAAACTTTACGAAAGTTAGGACAAAAAAGGTATTTTAACCTTATTTTTTCAATGGTTAACATTTGTGTTACGTCTAAAAATATTTTTGATATTCTATTTCTTTATGGTAAAAATAAAATAAGAAAAATTTATATTTGTTAAGGTAATAAATAATATACATTTTTTAAGTTTATAAACTTTAATGTTAGAATAAAATAGAAAATTCAAAGAAAATATTATATGCGCTAGTTGAATAGTTTTTAAGTTATTAATCACAAAAAATAAATTTTAATTAGTTATTTGTCTTTTATAATAATAGTGATGAAAGTATATTTTTTAAAACATAACTATTTTATTATTATTTATATCTTTTATTATAATTCTGAAATATCACATGCTATGATACATATATACGAGATGTGTATCAGATACGACACGTATCTGATACGTCAATATGCTAATTTTTAAAATAATAGGACATAACATGTGATATATGCATATTGAAAGATATAAAAAAAATTAAAAATATGAGTGTTCCTGCAGAACAAATAAGATAAGTTAGGCACAAGCGTTACCTTACCAAGTAGTCCGCTATCTCTTCGGTTGGCCTCTCTCTGATCGACACATGTCAGCTTGAACCCAGGAGGGGTTACTTGCAGAAGAATCTCCGAAGCTCAAGTAAGTCAAAGTTCTCAGAGAGTCAAATCAGTGATTAATGAATGCGTACCTTTAAATGATGGGGTCCACGTGTATTTATAGAGCATTAATGACGTTTGACCATCTCATGGGCTGGGCCTTGACTTGGGCTCTAGGTAGGGCTTGTGAGTGGACCAGGGCCCTAACCTAGGCCCTTAAGGTTTAATGGACGTGGGCGCTTCCGTTATACTGAGTTCATTAAAGTGGTCGGCCTAGGCTCTAAACTTACCGGATATGCTGGAGTAGTCGGTCTAGGCCGGCTATTTGTCTTGATGGCTTATGCTGGTGTAGATTGTCTCTTCAGATGTTTAGTTTAGGTCAAAACTGGTATAAGTTAGGCTAAGTCGGTCTAGGCTGGATACTTGGCTGCCTTGATATGTACATTGTTTACTTATTTGGTCGAGTTTTGCTAGGTGTGGTACACTAGTCCCCCAGCCTTGTCCGATATGAGTTGTTGGTCAAGGGTGATATGTGTTAATATGCTAGCGGAACCGACTAGGTGTGATACACCAGTCCCCCAGCCTTTAAGTGTGGTGAATAGTGTTAAGGCTAAGAAGTTGTAACCGTCAGAAGGTAGGTGAAGGGGTGTCAGTTGTTCAAATCGAAAAAGTTTTGGTGCCGTCGTTTTGAAGTGTCATATCCTTCGTAATGATGGTGTCGATTGGTCTGGGGTATTATTTTGGCGGGAAGATTTTCGTCGTTTGGGATCGTGGACTATAAATGTGGGTTTGAAAACAGATGGAGGGTTACTTGTTTTATTTGCGAGAATTTTGAATCCAGAGATCTTGTGCACGTAATACTGTCTGACTAGTCCCCACTTTTGACCGACATCTTCTCGTAAAAAACAAAACCAGGTATGTCTAGTAGTGATAACATGTCTACGTTTAGTAGTAGCGAGAGTACCGAGTCGGAGAGGAGTAAAGATAGGCGGCTTGGTGACGAGGGTGCGAGTTCTATGGTTGGTACCAGTAGGATGTCAATGGAGGTTGTGAGGGAGGTTCGGGAGGATCCCCCCGAAGAGTTGGAGGAGAGCAATTGGCCGGCGAAAGGCGGCTACGGATGGGTGGCTGGTGATGTTCGCGATCAATCGTCTCTGTTCAGGTGGTCCCGCTTACTGAACTCTTGGTTGAATTGCACACCTGTTATCTCCAAGGGTGTCAATAGGGGCATTGTTTCTTTGGAGAGGGTCAGCGCTATCGACCGGGTATGCCACGGGCAGGAAGGGGCTACCGAAAAGTTTTTCTACATGTACATGTGCCACTTCTCTCAACTTCATGTACGCTTGCCGCTAGACGATTTTACTATGGGCGTGTTGCGGGCGTTGAATGTGGCACCCACACAGCTGCATCCGAACAGTTGGGCTTATTTGCAGGCCTTCCGCATTCTGTGCCAGTCTTTGTACTTGGAGCCCACTCCTTACGCTTTCTTGTATTTTTACGATATTAGACCTCGGTAGCCGGCTACTTGGCTATCCTTGATAAGTCGCCCTAGCATCAGCAGACTGGATGCCTTCTCCCAGTCTTTCAAGCATTTCAAGGATGGGTACTTCAAAGTCGTCATCAAGGAAGGGGGTAAATCTCACTTTTTGAATACGGATGGGAGTACCAAGTTTCCCTTTAGCTGGACCAGCAATCCTTCTCGATATAAAGACATGGGAATGGAGGAGTTGTCGGCTAGTGATAAGGAGGTGGTAGGGATGTTGTTGAAGTTTGTCGATAAGTTGCCCACTAAGGGCCTAGTTAGGGTTTATAATTCGGTGCACCCGATAATAGATATTGAAGGTATCTGTTTATTACTTAAGCTGTGTTAATAATGCTAAGTTGTTTTGATCCGAGT
>Ga0214543_1010975_pt1 | contig 13034 bp, 2 predicted proteins | sample CNSS2metaG_FD_160094 | JGI IMG/M metagenome (GOLD analysis project Ga0214543, IMG submission 160094) | Root nodule microbial communities from cowpea collected in UCLA plant growth center, Los Angeles, California, USA - CNSS2 | ecosystem: Host-associated > Plants > Roots > Nodule | place: USA...
ATATATATATATATATATATATATATGGAATTGCATGTATGGAATTGCATGTTGTATTGTATGTGTTACATACTACACGAGTCGGTGTTTACATTTGTTTTCAAGATTTACCTTTTAAAGAATATTTTTAAATTCAAATAATTATTTTATGATTTTTACTGTTTTTTAAATTTAATATTTTTTCAATTTGACTAATTTTTTAAATTTAATCATTTTTTTTTCATTAATGAAATTATAAAAATTATTTATATTTTATTTTGTAATCATAAAAAAAGTGAACGTTAAGTACATGTATTTTCATCAAATATTAAATTAAATGAATGTACTTTTAATATGTTCAACGAGGTTAATGTTATCACTCAACTAATTAAAAGGAAATATTTATATTTTCTTGTTAGATGGCATAAAAAGGGAAATTTATGCTGCCTCTAAAACCTTAAATGAGGAGGAAAAATATGTTTAGCTAAGTTAACACTTTGAAAAGAAAAAAACAGTGATTTTTACACTGGATTAAATGAATTATTTTCTGATAAAAAGAAATGGTGAATAACATGTTTAAAATTTTTAAATGTAGTATAAAAAATTAGATTAGAAGTTGCAATTTGTGAAGGTAGCTAGCTCCATGACGTGACTTACCTGAGACACAAACGTGCACGTGTTTAAGCTGCTTATTTTTTTTGTGGACTGAAAGAGAAGATAGAAGCATGAAATGAAATGGTAGATAGAAAAAGAAAAGAAGAAGAGAGAGAATGAAAAATGAGAAATTAAATGTTTAGAAAGTGTGAGAAGAGGAAGAAGAAAGAAACAGAAGCAGAGCTATTTTTAGACCAACGAATTAAAAGCAGAGACGTACAATTTTGGGAATTTCAAGTCACGCACTCTTTATTACTTAGCTGCAACATTGTTATCACTATTCTTTTTCATCACTCTTCTTTCTTCCATCACTCTTCACAACTTTCTATTTTTTCACTCACCATTTGCTTCATGCACCTTTAGCTTTTTTCAATCCAAATAACATTACTCTTACTTCTGTTTTATTTTTAAATCATAATAATATCAGGGAATTCGAACATGTCATGTCTATTCATGTCTCACTAGATTTTTTTTTTCTTGGAAATAATTTGTATGGTAGATGTGACACGATCAACTTATATTTGAATAATATTTTTTGGTGTAACAATTTACGGAGGTGATGATTGAAAATTGGAAAAGAAAAATATTAGATAGTATAATGTTTGCTTCGTTTGTTTTTAGGTCATAAGTTTGAACTATTAAGATATTAATAAAGGTGGTAATGTAAGTGGGTTCAATTTTAGTTTGTTAAAACTAGGTTTACTTGTCTACGTTAAAAATAGGTTTACTTGTGTACTTTTTATACTTGTAAAAAAAAAATTGGATAAAATGACATGAATAGTTATTTGACATGTTTTATACAATTGTAGTCGCGTTCCATGAGTTTAAGGTGTTGTAAATTTATGTTTTGCCAAATGTGCAGCAGCCAAAGAACAAAACCATATTCAAACAATTAAACCACATGCACACTATCACAGTTAGAAAAACAAAACCACACACTACCATAAATTGTTTTTTTTGTTTATATGAATCCTAATTTTCTTTACCTTCCGATCACACTTAACTTCAATGACCAAAATTTATGCACATGCTGAATTACATCTATACTAAATAAATCATGTCAAAAGTTTAAGAAAGTTCATATTAAAAGTTGTGGAATAGGTATTCCACTCGTATCAATATGTTTAAATAATTGATTAATATAGGTGATTTGGCATGATTTTTTTTCAAGTAAGCATATTTTGCTTCGATTAAAATCCTAATAGTAATTACTTTTTCTTTTCATGATGAATTTTAGCTTTAAAAAAAATAGCTTAAGCAAAAATCCTAGTAAGAGAAGTATAGTGGAAATTCCTTATGTGCTCGAAATCCTATACAAATAGCGATATTGAACACACATTGACTATGAATTTGAAGATGATCCAAATTTTATATTAGATTAGATATTATCGATAATAATATTCATCTACGATCACATCTCATTAAAACCAACGTCACCATATACATCTTATCATGCTTAACATTATGTATTAATCCATACACAATTAATCATAATCCATACGTATATACTTGTTAATTTTTTAAGAATCTAAAACTTATTAAATAAGAGAATACATTTTTTCATGATTAATTATAAAATTCTTAATTTTATTTAATAAACATTTAGTTCCTTATCAAACATGGTTTTAGACAATATTTATTCATCAAATTTATATCTCTTCTTTCTACTATTTAAACCAGTTTTTAGTTATAAAAACAACATAAATATAAATGTTACATTTTTCTCCAATTATAAACTAGGAGTTTTAATTTTATAGAATAATAATTAATATTTTAGAAATAGTCCGGATATAATATAAGCACTCCTCCTATTTTATATAATATTTTTATAGATTGTTGACTTCAAAAAGAAGCAGTCGACATTGCATTAAATAGGTTGACGTATTTACCCTCGGAATGGGTCAACATTTATAAGTTCCTAGGAAACGTAGCATATGTAGAATTTAAATGTATATAGTTTTTTTATTTACGAGTATATATATATATATATATTTAACTTTTTTTTAATTGTTCCGATGCGTTTTGTGCATGATCTGAAGCAATGATGAAACATTAATATGAGTTTTTGATTAGGGTAAAAAATAAAATAATTTTGAGAAGCAGTGGGTTGTTTGGATAATAAAGTAATTATAATTAAAAAAAGAAAAAGGTAAGTAGGTAGGTGTGGATAGAAATAAAGTGGGAGCGGAGTGGTTGTCTCATATTTGGATTACACCTAATCTAAGTTGTGGGCCCATTTAGGTTATGCCTCCTCTCTCCTTGGCAATACCAATTCAACCATCCCCAACTTCCACCCTTTGACCCCTAACCCACAGACCAAACTTTCCACTAATTAATTCCATTTTCATTCTAATCCATCTTTAATCTCACTCCACCATACCTTATGCACATTAATTAATTATTTATTACCTTCATATTGCGTTTAATCACAACACATCATGCCACTCCTTATTATTCCTATTTTCCTTATTTTCTTTATTATTATTTTTTAATTTTATGTATAAAAATTATAATTTATTTCTGTCCAAAATTTTAATACATTATTTGTTTTTAAATTTTGAAAATTAAATTATTTAAAAAATTGAGAAGGAAATGAGTTTTTTAAAGTTTAGAAATTAAAAATATATTTGACTCTAATAATAATAATAATGATTTTAATAAAATATTTCTTATGGGGAAAATTGAAATATCTGTTCTCTTAAAAAAGTAACAAATATTAACTTAAGCATTTTAACTAGTTATTTATATCTTCTTCGGTCAAACATTAGATATGTAGGTTTGAAATTGTGAATGAGTTTAATGTAACTTCAATTAATTAGTTGTTGTTTTCTTGGAAGTATATAGATGTAGGGTTAATACTCATATCCAAAGTGATAACTAGGAGTGATGACAACGCTTACTTTTGAATGGAGTAACACCCCTAAAGCATTGGTGCTAAAGCATTTGATACTAAATTAAGCACACGTTCTTGTTTTCTTTCTCAAATTATATCGCGATAATACCATAACAAGAAACTAATAAAATTGAAAAAAAAAATATTTGTAAGACTTTCCAATAACTTAGCGAATATTAGATTTTATAAATAAAATGACGTTACCAAAATTAAAATTATTATATTAAAAATGTAAAGTATTATTATTTATATATGTTAACGTTGATTTTAATATCTATATTTTAAATAATTAAAATAGTTTAAGAGATTTAAAATGTTAGAATGTGATCCATTGACATTGGATAGAGTAGTTAAAAATTGAGCAGAGAAATAAAAAAGAAGAATGTGAGCGATTGTAGTATTGTTGTGGTTGAGATTGGGTCCGTAACGGAAGTAAGGATAAGAAGGTTACGGACATGAAACGGGGTTTGAATAGAGTTAATTAAAATAGTATTTATTTAAGATAAGAGTGAGTGAGTGAGTGCAGTTATTTTGGGAGAAGTGAGTGAAGAAAAGAAAAGGCAAAAATGTGTTGCGTGGCGATTGAATCACGCAGGTTGCGTGAGGATGGTTGGGTAGAGATGGAGCACCGTTACGTCATCATCCACTACGCTGTTCCCCCTTTCTCTCACCTACTATCATTTTATTATTTTTTATTTATTATTAATAACTACCTTAAAAGCATCTTCTCAGACCAATCTATATGTACATCTGTATTTTTATTATTACATTGAAATACTGCACCTTTAAAAAAATAAATTATACTTTTGTATATGCTGTTTTCTTTTTTTAAATATACAACAGTTATGACAGTGATTTATATTAGGTCACAAAATATGTTAGGTTCGATGGTCATTTCTGTTAGACGGGTTAATTTATTGTGATTCGATGAATTGTTTTTAAAATTAAAAAAATTAAAAAATTAAAAATTTTATATTGTATCTTTTAAAAAATGTAAGTATATAATAATATTATAATTTAAATAATTGGTATTTATAAATTAAGTTTGAATTATTAATTATAATACGATAATATAAATAATAATTTTTAATTTATTTAATTAAAAATTTAATTAATCAATTAAATATTTAAAAAATATTTTATATGATTAAAGATGTTTTTAATATTAATTTATATAAATATATATAAATATATATATATATATATATATATATATATATATATATATATATATATATATATATATAAACAAATTTTAAAAATAAAAAAAAATTGAAAAAATTGAAAACAGATAAAAAAGATTAAAACAAATGATGGGTCAGCCTATTCCGATCCATTTGCATTATTTTTCTATTTCTGTTTAATGGGTCAGTTCAACTTGACCCATTTTTATGGGTCACAGACAAACTTGATCAAAATGGACCAAATTTACCCATTTGGTCACACATAATTTATATATAAAATTTGGATGTTTGGAAAATTATAAAAATACTATAGACTTCTGAAGTGAGGACTAGTTAATTAAGTGTTAGTGAAATTATGAACAAGTTCTAAAATTTGTTAGAAAATTTTTAATATTTATGTTTCACTTAAATAGGTTAATGTTTATATATATATATATATATATATATATATATATATATATATATATATATATATATATATATATATATTATATTGACACTTAAATGAGAGAAAGATAAAATTTGATTTTGGTTTTTGAAGTATCTTCTTCAAAAGACATAATAAGTGACAACTATATCTCTGGCTTGTGAGAAATAATGTCCCTTAAACGAGAAAAATTCTCTTTAACTGTGTTTAAAATTTATGTATGAATTATGATTAATATTAATTGTACATGAACTATGTATGTTAAGCATGATAAAATGTAGATGATGATGTTGATTCTAATGTGATGTGATCGTGTGTGGATGAATGTATTTATGTGTGGGATGAGATATATGATGATGATATTTTGGGTGATATGTAATTTCATGGACATGTGAACTTTGGTGTGGGGTTCATGTGTTGATATTCTGAATGGTAATTTGTGTGACAAAATATTAAATATGTTAACTTATTAAGTATGACATATTTAAATTTTATCACATAGATTATATAGATTATTTGTGAGAAATTAAAGGAAACTTAAGCATAGACTTGAACAAGTACAAGTAGGTGCATGAACTAACCTAGTTGAAACATGTTTAATTTTAAAGTGTATTCCAAAAAATATTGTATGACAATTACAATATACATAGAAAATATACATAGAAGATGTGATTAAAGATTCTAAATTTTGACAATGTTTTTCCATATATATTTTGTTGAAGATATTGTCAAAAGATAGAATTGTAAACAATGTAATAAGTATTATATATATATATATATATATATATATATATTTTTTATTTTTATTTTTTATTTTTTATTTGAATATTATAACCTTACGTACTACACAAATAAATGATATTGTAAAAGGACAATGATACTTTAACCCACTTTTTTTGACCCACTTTTAACCCACCATTTCAATCACCATTAGATCATATATCACATCACTAAAAAGAATAAAAAAAGATGATCTAATGGTGATTAAAGCAATGGGTTAAAAGTGGGTCAAAAAAAGTGGGTTAAAATATCATTTTCCATTGTAAAATAACAGTTGGATTACCAAATAAATAAGAAATATTATTTATATATAAAAATATATGATATGTATATAAATTCTTTTAAAGGCTTAAAAATAAATTTTTTATTGTATAATAATATAACCACTTTTTTAATTGTGTAATATGTTTATTTATAGATAATATTTCATATATTTTATATCAGTATTTTCAATTAATACATATAATTACAGATAAATTATATACTCTAGTAATTAAATGTTTTTTATATTTACTACTGGATAAATTTGTGTAATTGAAAGTTATTAAAAAATTATATCCACTTCATATAATATTATAGATAATAATAATAATAACTTTTTTACAAAAAATTATCTCATTATTTCAAATATTTTAATTTGATTTTGATTTTAAAAAACTAGTCAAATATAATTATTTAGGTGAAATTGATAATATCAACTTACTTTAGTGAAACATAACATGAATAAGCAACGAGGCCTCACTACCTAAAATTAAATTGTTGACAAAAATAACATATCACACCAACCACTAATGGCACACATTAATATGGCTACGATATATTAATTTGACACCATTAGAGAAAAAGTTAAACGATATTATTCATAAATGAGTTTGATTTAGTTGATATTTTCATTAGGGTTAGTTTTTGATTGAAATCGTCGTATTAATATACTCAGTTTGTAATAAAAATCAAAATAATTTTTTAAGAACAATGATATTTGGACAAATAAATTTTGGCAACTTTTACACTTTTTTTTTATAATCTGATATAATATTTTTTAAGTGATTTTAGAATAAATAAAAAAGGAAGCCAATTAGAAAATGAGAAACATTCGCTTAAGTCCACATTCATTTAAGTGTGTAGCCCTCCTATATCTGCATTTGGAAAAGAAAAATTTTCAGATCAATAATTTTGTGGCTTTATTTTCAGAAAAAATCATCTAAAGTCAATTGACAACTATTTTCAATTTGTTTAGCTTCATTTAACTGATCCGATGATAAATACGGAGAATCTTTCAACTCACTCATATGAATACAATAAAATAACAAGTTCATCCTTCAACATATCTCTTATATCTCATATCTATCATATTTTCACAACTCTTACAAATTTTTGACACTTATAATATTTGATATTGTAATTATATGACCCTAATATATCATATTGTAACATACCTCATAAAATTTCTTAAGTCCGCATCCCAATTAAGTCCACATCAAATTCTCAAGATCAAAATGCAGACTTAAGTGAATGTATACTATATTATAAGAGAAAATTATTAAAAAATTTAGTTGTTAAATTTCTTTTTTTATGTAAACTTTGATTAAATTGAACTCAACTTGAAACCCAATATTGTACTAGGTTAATAAATAAATATTGTGTTGACGTACATGCATGTTTTTGAGGCTAAATGTAGCAATAATCTTTTACCCATCTCATTGAAGTTATTTGATTTTTACGAAGTGAATGGAACAGTGGAATCTTTTTTCCCGAGTCAGAACTCCACTGAAGAACACCAACCACAAGAGTTCTTACCAACTCCATGCTTCGTAAATGTGAAATTTAAGAGAGAGTGATGTCACTTACTGTGATTTCGAAAATCATTTTTTTTTATTCAGAATTAAAAAATAAATAAATACAATGTATTCATAGGAAAAAGTTGATGACATGAGAAGAAAGAAACAATAAGTAGGATCCAATAATGTAAGAACATGCAGCATGGTTTATTATTTTATTTAAGGTACAAAGATGCACGAGGGTTTTTGTCTATGTTTTTATTTTACCGACCGAATGTGGAATTTAAGATTGTGAGAATATAAAATAGAAGAAGTTTGAAGCACAAATATCACACTACCAGCCATGGGAAGCAGGTGGCTATCTTCTGTCGCATACCTCTCAATAAAAAATTATTTCTATAAAGTAAAAAAAAAAAGCTTTCATTATCATTATTCATTTTGAGAAAAGAATTTAGTGTATATTAATTATCTACAATGAAGAGTAATATTTTAATAATGAAACATTATCAGGTATTGTTTATAGTTAGTGACATGATTATTGGCCACCATGTTCATCATCTCTGTGAAACTCAACTTTTCAACTTTGTTATCACCTATGCATGACACCAAATAATAAATTGAAAAAAAAAATGTTGTGGGATGGGTGAGATTTTGAGACTTTAGGTGACACTTTCAACTTTCTCTTTCTTTTATATATGTTACCATTGTTATCACTTTCTACGTGATGGCCACAACACACTTTTTTTCTTTTATATTTATACATAAGAATGGACATAATCAACTAGAAGTGATGAAATGTTAAAAAATAAAAGTGGAGAAATATAAAACACAAACATTAATTAATTAACCTGCACTCAACTCTTTCTTCAAATATTTATTTAATTGAAATGAAGATATTCTTAGAAATCTTATACCAACTAAAAATAAGACAGATGTATAATATATAAGTGAGTGTAATTTTCATATTGTTATTGATTGAGTTGGATTTAAAATTCATTTTTTAAAATGATATTATAATTGTTTAAAAGTCTATTTTAGTAATATTTATTATTTGTTGAGTCTATCGCATCTGTTATTCAATTGTTATTAAACCATACATAAATATCTAGTATCAAGTTCAAAATATATATACCTAGAAACTAATTTTATAATATTAGATTATTGTTGTAATTATTTGTTTTGAGGTTTTAAATGATAGTTTATGATTAAAGATAGTTAATTAGATTAAGAAAAATAATGTCCATCTTTTCAATTACCATGCTTGATCATCAAAGTTGATTAGGACACGTAAACAGGCATATAATAAAGACTAAGATAATTATCCTAATTATATAGTGTTTTCTTAATTTATTATACTAAAGAAGTGATTATGAGATGTTGATGAGACGAAGATAATGGATAATAAAAAATGAGAAGAGTACGTAGTGACGATAATAATTTTGTTTGGTGGGTTATTTAAAAGTGATGTCTACAATGTGTAGGTATAGCTGCTATGCTACTTTTTCCTCTTCTTTGGTAATGCATACATGCCTTGTTTGGTACCAAACATCAAATTTCAAAAAATAAAAGAAGAAGGCTATCACTTTTTTTTAATGTAAAGTTTGTCAGATATCATAAAAATGTCTAAAAAATCTCATTAGAATAGATTTTTTTTAAATAGTGATTCTAATATCATGTTAGAAGTGGATTTTAAGTCTAATTTAACTCTATAAACCAATTTGTAAAATAAGATTTGCACCTCATTTATATATTATGAAATTATCTTATCTCTAATCGATACGAGATTTCTAACCATTATTTATATGATATTAGGAAATATTCAACCTAACTTGTCATACTATAATATATTTCATCTATCATAATTTTTACATATAGATCGTTTCTTTCTCACTGAATTAAATATCAAAGATATTTTTTTATTGTTATAGATATTAACAATCTAGTACTCAAAAGCGACAACTCTTCCTCAAAGACTCAACAAATTCCTGAAAAAACAATAAATATATTTGAATTTAAATAATTTATGAAAAATAAGATAGTTAACGTGGTACCTAGAAAATTGATTGTGACTGTACAGGAAGAAGTGTTATGGCACATTTTAACCACGCATACACACTTGGTGCCACATTTTTCACGTGTGTTTGAATTACTCTGCATATGTGAACTGCACCACATATGTTCTTATTAATATATGGCCTCTCTCCACTGTTGAAAAGTTGAAAGTTGATCAATTTTTTGTAATTATATACATTCATACACGCTACCAAAGAAAATATGGGTTTCGTTTTTTTCTGAGTTTCCAAGAAAAATACATAAATGAAATAAATATATGGAAAAAAAACCCAGAAAAGACGTAAAAGTGATGCTACTTTTCTTTCGGCTTTAAAAGACCAAATTCAACGTAGCTTGATAATAGGTTGAGAAATTATTAGTTTTTACACAGGGTAAATCTCAAATCACACAATACCAATATATATATATATATATATATATATATATATATATAAAAATTTTTTTTTTCAATGGAAGAACGTGTTTAATTATTTGTGTCTCACAAATTTCTGAGTCCGCGATCTTATAGTATTATAAATATAATCATTTTTTATATTTAATATACTCTTGAAAGATATTTTCCTCTGCTTGAAAGTGTCCATTTGAGATGTGACCTATGAGAATAATGAAGATGATTAATTAGGTGCAAAGCTTTATTAGCATAAAAGCTCATTTTTTAATGCACTTAGTATATAATGTGTGTGTCTATATATATAATTAATATTTCAAAGTATTGATTGGCTGCCTTATTACTGTTATATATGTATGTCTAGATAACTGACATAAACATTTATGAGATATTTTAAAAGAAAACTTAATACATGAATAAGTTCTTGACTTCTTTTTTTCAGGAAATTTAATTATATCTATACTTTTTTTAAAATATAATTAGACCCTTATTTTTTTTCTATAATTTTTATTAATTGAATCCTAAATGTTAGTTTAGAGTGACTTGAAACGGCTAGAAATTAAAATAACATTTTGTGACATTTTCATCTCAAGATATCCAATTACAAAATTATAAAAATCAATATATATATATATATATATATATATATATATATATATATATATTCTCCAATAACATATTTAAAAAAGATACACAAAGGACACTTAATTTTCTTGGATTTATAATAGTATGGTTTTCATCTCAATTCCTTTCCTGTTAATAAATAAATTTGGGTAATATGTTTATTTACGTGCTTTCCCGAATACATTACTTATAATAATGTTTAAAAAAAAGAAAATATAAAAATATAGTAATTTCATATAAGTTAAAATTAATTTACATTCGTTAATTCTTTTTAAAGAAGCTAATTAACGATACAGTTTCTACAAATTATATATACATAAACTAATTTTACCTCATAAAAATATTTATATTTTTTTATTCTCCTATGTTCACTTAATTAATCATCACTTGTATGAATAATAAAAGTTATAGTTTTGCTAGTTGTAAGTACTAAACATGGAATAGAATGCCAAATATCACATGGCTAAAATCTTGTTTTCACTATTGAAGAGAAATTAAAATTGTATTTTTAATAATTGTTTAGGTTATAATTTCAGGAGAATGAAACTTGTAATAATTAAGTGATTAGAAAGACAATGAGGAACACATCAATTTCTTATTTTCATTAAGACAGTTACTCTCCTATAGGTTAAATCAAGTGTTGAACATTGTTCCATACGATAGTTAATTTTTTTTTTTCCTTTTTCTTTTCATTCCATACTAAATAGTTAGGAATATGATAACCAAATATACTTAATTCGTGATTTGAGTTGTAAATCAAAAAAATTGTTAAAACTTAAAAGTCAAACAAATGATTTAATATAGGTATTTTATAAGCAAGTCATATCAAACAAGGATAACTATTTTACGTGGAACAATGTATTGTATTTATTCATGCATATGCACACATAAAGTCACATCATCCATTTTGACAATTCTTGTTTTTGGGTCAAGAAAATTACAGCCTATTCGATTAAATGAAGAATTGTAACAAAATTTTGTAAAAGTAGTTGTCAGAAAAAAGAAGAAGCAAGAATTTGTTGAATTTAAAGTAACTTATGGAAATTAAAAACTGTTTTTGGGTGTTAAGAGCATTCTGAAAGAAGAACATTGTTTTTATGTTTTAGTCTGAAAATAGATTTAAAATAAGAGCAATCTTCGATGTTAATGTTGGTTTGAAGTAATTGATAGTTGATATTTTTGAAGAAGGGTGAAACAGGTCACATCAGATTTATGTTGTATCCATTTGTGTGGGCATCTATCACCTAAATTCTTGATATAGATCGGGAGGAAACAAAACTGAGAAAAGAATTTCATGCCATGAGCTGTTTTGCTTTAGATAAGGAATTGGGGTTAATTAATGAACTATTGAGGTATATTTTTTTTTTTGAAGTACTTAATTTTGTCTCTATCATCTAAAGTCCAAATACACTATATTAATATTTTAAATATGTTTTTAATATATTTTAAAATATCAAAATTAATAATAATCGTGTATTATGAAGAAACAGTAAAACAATAATACAAATAAATATGAACAGAGAACCTAAATTCCTCTATTGATTATCATTAGAGATTTTTGTTCTTATCTTGGGTTTCCCTTGAATTACTTATTTAGACTTTTTCATTTTATTTTTTAGTTCAACTTATAAACAGAGAATTAAGACTTTTTATTTTATAATACAATGAAAATCCTACGTTCTACTTTGATCTTAATCTTTTGTACAATGAAAACAATTATTTCCCTCCTATTTTCTACTCCAATGATGAAAAAGGGTTTTTCAACTAATTGGTAGAAAAACGTTTGTATGGAAGAAACATTTACAGGAACTATGCTTGGTGCTGTTTGGATGAAACATGTAAAACGATTGTCACATGAACCTCTCAAACTGTTAACACATAATTGAAAATGAAAGAAGATAGTTTTAATTATTTATTTAAGTATGGGAAAGGCATATTGTAATTAAAAAGTGATTAAAATTTTATGCTACGTGATGGAACATTGAACCTAACAATTCTGTCATAATCAGAACTTAATTAAGATTCACGTTTTGGGAAGGTCGTCCCTCCCATTTCTCTTGTGTAACTGGGCCATACTTAATTAAGATCCATGCATTAGCCTCTTTTTTTCTGTCTCTTCGCCTTCTTGTTTTTTTTTTTTTTCTTTCAAGAACTTTTACATCTGGTTTAATAATAATTTAAGTAACTTATATACAGTCCTGTGTTAGAATAAATTAGAATGATTGGAGTTCCTAATTAAAATAGAGTTGAAACC
>Ga0214543_1010976_pt1 | contig 13028 bp, 10 predicted proteins | sample CNSS2metaG_FD_160094 | JGI IMG/M metagenome (GOLD analysis project Ga0214543, IMG submission 160094) | Root nodule microbial communities from cowpea collected in UCLA plant growth center, Los Angeles, California, USA - CNSS2 | ecosystem: Host-associated > Plants > Roots > Nodule | place: USA...
TCGGCACCGCGATTGTCGAACGCCACGGCGTCGCGCCCGCCGCTCTTTGCGATCAGCCGCGAGCACGCGGCGATGCGGTCGTCATGGCCGCGCTGCGCGCAGATGGTCCGATCGTCTGCGGCCGCAGGATCAGCGGCTGCCAGAGAAGTGAAAAAAAAGAAACTGAAAACCAGTGCAATCCGATTCCGCATGGTCGCCACCCTGCTCCGAGCCGGCAATATAGACAGAGAAAGGCCGCCACGCCTGTGATGGTGATCACAGAACCGGTCGCTTGCTTCCCGAGCAAACCTTCGAGGGCCGGCGCGACGGCCAGGTCAAATCGGTATTCGAGCATAAACCGGCGTGAGCGGTCGAGGGTCTCGTCCTTGTCTCCAGCACGGACAGGGCGCCCGCGCCGAGAGAGTAAAGGGCAGCGTCGTGGGGCCCGACAGCGCTTCGCATCACAGACACGCCTTCGCAGCCTCGCGGCTGATTTCGCCCGAGCTTTGCCGGATGTTTCGCCCATCTGAAAGCCAAGAGGGCGCAGGGAAGGCCGGGTGCCGACATCGCACCCGCGGTCTGCTGCGCAAAATGCACACGCAAAAGACCGCACAGCAGCATACAGGTGGTGCCGATCACTCGGCCTTCCCTGCGCGATGGTCGGACGGCTTATGCCGCGCTCTCCCGGGAGCCGAGTTCCTTCTGGCCTCCCTCGCGCCTCGCGGAATTCACCGGCACCCGCGCCGGTTGACGCGACTGCCGCCTCCGCAAGAGCTTGACCGTAGCAACGACGGCCAGGACCACACGGTTTTGCCGTACGCACGGCCCGCCATTTCGCCCGCAGTATTCCCTGACACCGTCGACAGCGCCGGAAACTTACAGACGAGACGAAACCTAGCAGCGCCGTTCGTCCGCGCGCGGCCGCGAGCTCACCGGGGACTACCCTCCCTGCCCGCACCTTTCGCGCCCGACGCTGCCGCGTCCACCGCAAGCCCGGCTCGCGATCAAGACGACGACGCGATCGCCCCTCAAGATGAGCCGGGATGGGCAGGGTGTACGATATTTCCGAAATTCGGTAAAGTGGAATATTTTTGTGGGAAGGGGTTGACGGGGTGAAGGGGTGTTTTGCCCGACGGGCACCAATGTCTTGCGAGAGAGTCGGCGGACGCGCCGGAACTTCTGACTTAGCCGGCCGCCAGCAGATACTGGATGCGTGGCTTTCCAACTAACGTAGCACCCCTGCCTTGGCAAATTCAATTGCCTGAGCTTCAAGAGCACGCCATGGTTGTAGGAAGGTCTCTGCGACTCGTCTCCCGCCCGCATCCACATTTTCCATCCTGCGGCCCGGTAACCGAATAAGGCAACATCAGTTTATGACGAATCGTGCGTTCAAATTTCTGCTCCAGAAGGACACCCACCCGTTTCGTCCTTCGACATGTTTCATCGTCGCTGACCCAAAGATTAATGATCGCAAGCTCTGGACGCTTGAACTGGAGCGCCCCGCGGATGCGGAATGGGTTTTTCAGATAGACGACATCAAGGATTGGATGCTGCATGGCAACAAACCAGTGCGGCAGATGTTCTACGACACACAAAATCCGCTCACGCCCTACAGGGAGTTGGACCGCGATGAGGTCTACCGCGAATACCTCCGGAAGATCCTTGAGAAGCTGCCTGCGCAGTATCGACAGCGCCGGAAGTACGCATTGATGCCTTCGATTGGCGACGACAAAACACGTACCCGATACAAAGACGCCGTGGAAGCAGCGTTGCCGGGCGTCACGATCATTCCGGAACCTGAAATGGTAGCGGAATATTTTCGCCTTTTGAAGCGCACTCTTCAACTCGAGACCGGCGCGAACAACGTCATTCTCGTAGTCGACGTGGGTGCTTCGACCGCAAACATGACGTTAGTGCTCAGCCGCCGGGATCAAACGATCGTCGAGATCGATACGACAGGTGCCCAACGCGACCAACGCATCCGCGCACTGCGGGGCGATAGCGTCGCACATGCCGGTCGTTGGGTCGACTCCCATCTCGCGCAAGTGTTGGGCGTCTCGGAATCCCTCATGGACAGAGATCGCGAAAATCGCGATCGCGTTCTCAGAGCTATCGAGAAAGCAAAGGTCAGCGCTAGCCAGACAGGGATGGATACGCCCGTCGAGATACCTTCGGCAGGAGCACCCATTGTCATCACACCAGCAACATTGCAATCAGTCTCCAAACTGCTCGCGGAATCGCTTCGACCGTTGTTCGAAAAGTTGTGCGAGCGGCTATTCGACAATCAGACAAAGACGGAAGACGCGAGGAAGAAGAGCGAAGCTCGTTTGAGCGAACGTGAGGTCAGAAGTCCAGGAGAAGCCTATAAGCTCATTGACAGCATTCTTCTTGCCGGAGGAACCAGTCTGCTTCCCGGATTCGAGCAAGCAATGCTCGCGGCGTTTTTTCCGAGCGAGCATCGACCAAAAGTGCTTCGCGTTGGCACTTCGTTCGCGATCGCCGCCGCGGCCGGCGGTCTTGCCCACATTCTTCACAACTACTCTCCTCCCCGGCTCCGCGAGCCGGACGGTCTGGGTGGCAACGTCCTCAAGCCAGCCTTGGAATCGACTCTCCCATACCCTCTACTCCTCGGGATCAAACAGCCTGCCGAGCTCGAGCATCAGGTAAACTATCCTGGATCCAAACGATCCATTTATCGATGACGGTGGGATACGCCCAATCGAAGACCTTCCATTATTAGCGAGAGGATCGCATCCAAAGATGCGAGTCGTCCCCGGGGGAGCAGCAGGCGTGGCTGCGCGTAAGGGGCGCAAATTCAAGGCGCTGGAGGTCTGGCAGTCTCCAGGGAAGATGAGTATCCACTGGGATCCGATCAAGCAACGGGCTACGGTTCTTTCCGACCAAGTGTTGGATACCAAATCCACATTGTGGATTGATGCGAACACCCTCCGCAAGCGTGAAGAGCCGGCCTTAAACCCCTTCGACGGCGATCTGCTGCCGGGCGCATTGGCGGTGGATGAAGCGGAGGACGTCGTTCTCGATCTCGGCATGTCCAAGATTGTCGCCTTGACCGCTGATCGCGGCTGGGTTTCAGCCGAAGAACTTGAACGGTTGGTGCGAGACGGGTTGGATCATGAGCAACTGATACCCGACCCCGGCTCGCAGCCCGAGGAAGGCCGCTTGGCAGTCGCCCCAGGCGAAGGTCCGAGGTTAGTCGCCGGACGTGTCGAACCTTCGTCCGACGCCGAAATCCTATATTCGACCTCAGCTTCAAGAGGCGCCGTCTATGATGAACACTTGTCTGATGCACAAGAGGAGCGAGACGAGGGCCTCGCATTCCGCGGCACGTCTTCGAGATCGGAGCAACTTTCAAGCCCGGTATCCCTCGTGTCCACCGAGCCGAGACAAAACGATAGCTTCGATTGGGGCACGCGGATCCCAGACTCGCAGTTTTCACACGCTCTCGAGTCGCTCAAAAACGCCGTGAAAGCCCCAACGCCACATCGCTGGTTCGACGATATCGTCGTGGCACTTCTTGCGTTGGCGGTACGCCCGATCGTACTCCTCGCAGGACCACCCGGCTGTGGAAAGTCTACTCTTGTACGGGTGATAGCCCGCGTTCTTGGAATGGAGCCCGGTAAGACGTTTCATGAAGTTGCAGTACAAGCGCATTGGGACAACGACAGCGTCCTCTTCGACAAGAAAGGCCTGCTGCATCATCTACTCGAAGATCAGACGCGATCGCATGTTGTAATGTTTGATGAGTTCAATCTCACCCGTCCAGAATACTATCTGTCAAGGATGTTTCACGCGCTCGATAATGCTGGAGGCGCGATGGACGCGGGCATCAGAATAGCGCCGTGTCGGGTGCTCGGGACGATGAACATCGACGACTCATCACGACCACCGTCGCCGAAAGTGATTGATCGCTGCTTCCTCGTTGAACTCGCTCAAGTCCCGTGGGATATCGAGCAACCTGTCGGGCTACCGGACCTAGGTTCAGTTCAACCCTTGCCGGGGCTTCCACTGGCATCGGTCGATGGAGCAAGTACGGACGAGCGCATCACCAGCATCCTGAGAGCTTTGCACGTAGCCGTCGTCGACAACGATCTTCGTCATGACCTCCTTCCATCACGACGAGCGTTATCAGATGTAAAGGCGCTACTAGGACTTCATCATAGATTGGATCTTCAGGGTAAGGACCTTCTTAGCCGAGATGATCTGGTCGATCGTGTTCTGGCGAGCCGCATCTTGGTGAAGCTATCGGGTGCCTTCGACCAGATACAGCCGGCTCTTGACGCTTTGGACAAGGCCGTTGACGGGATGGAGGAGTTGCAGCGAACGCGTCGGCGCCTGAAGCTGGCGCGACAACAATCCCGTCTCGGATTCGTTTCTCCATGGCAGTAGCAAGCTCCGAGATCGAAGCCGTACGCGTCAAAGGCGACGACGGCATCTCTGCACAGTACGAGTGGAAGCCGTCCACGTGGTACATCGTACGTGACGATTGTCCGTATTTGGACATCCTCGTCAGAGGATTTCACGCACAATCGACGGATAAACACACCAAACTCGAACGGCTGACCGACACAGCACCGGAAGGACGGAGTTGGCAGCGCTGGAGCTTCGAAAAGGAAATAGGTCGCAACCGCCGATTTGGCGAAGTCACACTATCCCTGAAGATTCCCGAAGATACGGTGTTGCGCTGCTACGTGGTTCCGACACTGCTGCTCAGCTATCGCGACGTATTCGCCATGATCGAGGATATAGAATTCGAACTTGGGGTAACCGCCACTTGGGATGTGATCACGGAGCGAGCGGATCGATCCTGGAGCCGGCTCGGCACGAGTGGGGGACATATTGCGGCGAGCGAGCTCGTCAAATTCGTCGACGAAGAACTCCATTTTGCCCACGCCATACGCCGCAATCCCTACTCCGAGCTGGGACCTCGATCCAGACGCAATATCCCGCTGCCAGAAAATGCGATCGTCTCTCATTGGGCGATGAGAAGGCATAACCAATTGCAGCAATCGAGCGACAAGGTTGCAAAGGAACTGCAAATACTCACGAATAGGGTAGCAAGGCACAATCCCGAAGGTCGACTGCCCGACTTGCATCGTGAGATCCACCGGATACGCATTCTGTCAGATAAAATTGCCAATCTGCAGAGAACGCTATCTCGTCTCTGCAGCGAGGCGGAACTGCAAACCGGCATATATCCAGGTCCTATATTCCAGCGGGACTATCGTCTGCGACATTTGCTACGTGCATTCGCACCTCGCCTTTCCGAGGCACTCTCGCCGAACGAATCCGCAAGATCGCACTATCCTCCCATTTATCTGAACACGCTATGGGAGCTCTGGGGAGCAGTCTGGCTAGCGAAAGAATTCAGACGGTGGGGCTTTGTCGGCTCGTGCTTCGTGAACCCGGTAGACATGCTGCACTCCTGTTCTTGGCGATTGCAACTGGGCGATGTCGTTATTGAGCTGGACTATGAAGCAGAGCCAGCGCTGATCGACTACGGTGGAATCCCTCCAGTTCATGATCGTAGAATGCCAGCTCTAGAGTGGGCTGCGTTGAATCAAGAGTTCGATCAAAAGCGTCCCTACTTCGGATCGGAGGAGAAGTGCTCGCCCGACTATCTCATCAGGATCACCACGCCTGCTCGGCGGACACTCATGGTCGGAGATGCCTGTCTCGCAAGCCCAAAGCACCATGGAGTTCCGAACAGGCTAGATTCCAAACTGTACACCGTAGAAAACTACAGGCGCACCGTCGCCTGGGCTGCGGAGAACGAAGTCGTTAGATGCCATCCACTGGGCGGTTTCGTACTATATCCCCCGCCCGCAGAAGCATGGGCCTACCTTCAGCAGCTTCCGGGAGCAAGCGATTGCACAGTTCTCTGTCCTAGCCCGCTCGGCGACGAGGGGGCCAGCGAAAGACTCGCCAACCTCATAATTGCCATCGCACCTGAGGCGACAAAACATCCGCAACGAGAGCACGCTGCCGCACGGGCTAACACACCTGATGACCTTCGTTAGGCAAGCTTTTGATGTGTTTGGTAGCGGGGGAGCGCTACCACCTTTCCCCACACCGACCAAACCTACGATTTTTCATCCAATCCAGCGCATGAAACCGATTGGGGGCCGGCCCCACGCTTACTCTCTTGTGAAGGGCAATTGGCAATGGCGCATGGCCTCCGATCGGAAAAGCTGCCGCCATCTTAACTGGCGCCGAGATAATCAGCTTCCTTTGTTTCGCGGCGAACGCATAGTTTTTTGCTGTGTTGGTGCGAGCTTATCATTTCCGCCGCTCAGAAGCCCATTCAATCACCACGCAAGTCGGCGGCATCAGCATTGCCACCCTGCACTAAATACTGCGCCTCCGCGGCTGACTGGAACATTCTCATCGCATGCGCCGGCATCTGAGATCACTTGCTTTGCCGAAAGGATCGGAGACATCGAATGCATGAAGGGATCGGCAATTGCCGTCCAACATGCAAGCACGCCCGGCACTTAGCGCAGTCTTACGAACGGCCCAAGCAGCGATTCAGCGCAGAATGGGCGAGAGTGCTGCTCGCGCACCAAGGGCCGCGGCGAAAAGCCTGCCGATAAAATGTTGCACCAACGGATCGTTCCGCGGCCGGTCGGCAACCACGTGAGTAAAGGTACGGGTTCGCGCCCTAATCCACTCCCTCGTGTCGCTACCCGCGCGCCGCGCAATTCCGGCGAGGATCAAGCAGGACCAGCTGAACATAGGCCGCTCCAAAGACCCGGCCTTCCGTTACATATCCAGGACCAAGAATGCGGTCCTCGGGAACCGCTACATCCCGAAATGAACTGTACCGCTCGCCGTAAGTCTCTGGCCGGAGCCATCCCAATCGCCTGGATCCTGACGCCAGGCTGGTTGGTATCGACAACTACGGCGATCCGCTTGCGCTCTGGTCAGCCGCTACGATCAAGTGATCCGGCGTACAGGGTGCCAGTCGCGTAGTATTCGTGACATTGAGCTGTAGTCCCGCCTCCGTCCTGCGTCATCGCCGTTCGTTAGCAATCCGCGGTCCCGACACTTATCCCGGCTGTCGCGACCCCGATCAGGGTGTGGTTGGCGGTTATGTAGCCCTTAGCTTTTCCTCTGCGGCCGCAGCAAACGACCGCCTCGAAATGAAGCCATCACTTCGCTCATCGAACGATCGGAGCTTGCTAATTCGTGCAATTAGTATCTGGATAGGATCAGCGCGAGTTGCATTGCCTGGTAGGCGCACCAAGCATCGACTACCTGCTCCGGTGCGAATGGGTCTCTCCCATTCAACCACTCATGGTAGGAGGCTGCAGGCTGCTCGTAAGGCGTAACGAGGTTCCGGCACTCGAATTCAGCGCGTTAAAATACGGAAGGCTCTGCCGAAAAGAACTGTCGTTTGCCTGACGACCATCCCGTCATGGGTCGGCCCGCCTCTATGGCGATGACCCGGCGGAATGTCTGGTTTCCGCCTCCTCACCGCTACCAAACCAACGCCATCGTTTGTCGTCGAGGCGTGCCCTCAATCTCAGTATCAGCGCAGCGAGGCGCGCGTCGAACTGCTGGCTTACTTCGTCGCGCCCTCGATGATCTACCCTTCGATCCGAGCTGGCGCGACTGAATAAGACGAGAACTCGCACCTGCAACAGCCGTGTGAGGCGTCTATTTGCGAGCGTAATCCAGAATAGACGAGGCTGATCAGAGGAGCAGCCTGCGATCTGCCAGTAGAGTTGAAAGGAAGCAGGCATTGGCTCCAGCATTTTAAAGCCTATCCGAGCGGCGATCGAGACACGCACTTCCCATCTATTGCGGATGACAGAGAAGGATTTGTCCAGCCATAGTATAAGACCGCCTCTAATGTGCTAAATATACGCGGCATCGATTCACTGTTGCCCGCATCGCGCCCTCAGCCGCGGAGCCTTGTAGAGGCCTCCTGAACAAGCTCCTTGGTACGCGAACTACGAAGAGAGCTGGTCGCCCAACTGCGGCCTCGGCGGCGACGGCAGGGCTATTTTCTTCAATTGATGTAATCCTTGCTGCAAGTGTCGTATAGATGTCTGATTTGCTCCGGTGTAACTTTCGGGAGCGAGAACGATGACCAACGCGCTCGAGATCTATAAGGCTCATCCGGTACGATCGCATCTCGCCATGAGAGCGGCACAATATGTCCGCATGTCGACACAACGGCAGGAATACTCGATTCAGAATCAGGCTGCTGTGATTGCAGCATACGCGCACGCCCATAGCCTGACCATTGTACGAACCTATCGTGACGAAGGAGAGAGCGGCCTGCTCATAAAGAACAGGGCCGGCCTTGTACAGCTCATCAAGGATGTCCAAACAGGAGAGACCGATTTCGGTCATATTCTGGTCTACGACGTAAGCCGGTGGGGCCGCTTTCAGAACGTCGATGAGAGCGCGTATTACGAATTCGTATGCAAACAGGCAGGCATCAACATCGTGTATTGTGCCGAGCAGTTTGACAATGACGGCAGCATGCTCTCTAGCATCATCAAAAACCTCAAGCGCGTGATGGCAGCCGAGTACAGTCGTGAGCTTTCGGCAAAGGTTCACGCCGCGCAGTGCCGGTTCGCCCGACTAGGCTTCAAGCTCGGAGGTCGTCCTGGTTATGCTCTCTTGCGAGAACTTGTCGATCAGAGTCAGAAGTCGCGAGGCGTGCTGAAGAACGGTGACCAGAAGTACCTGATGACTGATCACGTCCGAGTGCGACCCGGCATTCCCGAGGAAGTAGCCGTAGTGAAGTGGATCTTCGAGCGCTTTCTGCAGGTAAAGTCGGAAGAGATTATCGCCCGGGAGCTAAACCGGCGGGCCATACTCACGAGCACGGGAGTTCGGTGGACGCGCGCAGCGGTCAACAAAGTGCTTAGAAACGAGAACTACATTGGAAACCTAACCTTCAACCGCCGATCACGCAAGTTGCGGCAGAACTGCATTTGCAATCCTCCCGAGCTCTGGATCACCAGCGAGCGATGTATCGAGCCGATCATCGAACGCGAAGTCTTCCTGAAAGCAAACAAGATCATTGAGGAACGGCGTGTCGATCTCACTGAAGGGGAGATGCTTGCTCGTCTACGCAAAACGCTGCTTAAGGAAGGGCGCCTGAGCTCTGCTATCATAGACAGCACGGTCGGTCTTCCCTGCGCTTCCACCTATCACAAACACTTCGGCAGCATGATGAACGTGTATCGGTTAATCGGCTACACTCCCAAGCGAAACTATGCATTTCTTCAGTCGCGCCCGCGCTGGGCGGAGCAAGAGGCCAAGCTCGGCTCGCACGTTGCCATGGCCATCAGGAAAGCTGGTGGTCGCATCACCTCTAGCAACAGGACCGATTACTTGCGCGTGCGTGGATCAGTGAACATCTCAATTCGATCAGCTCTCTGCTGCGGAAGCCAAAATCGAGCGTTGTATTGGTCGATCAAGCGCAGGGCACGCCTGCCTCAGGGCTGGATCGCTGCCATCAGGCTGTCTGAGCATAACGAGTCAGTGCTCGATTACGTACTGCTGCCGACCGACGGGAAAGTAAAAGGAACTACAAGCTTTACTGAGAGGGCTCGCGTTCGCCGTGGAATCGCTCGCTTCGAAACCCCTGACGCTTTGGTTCGAGCGATCGCCAAGCTAGTAAAACGGAGAGACCGTTCTGAGCCAGCACCACACGACAAGCGATCGAGACCAAAGCAGCTCAACACCAAGAACGCCCGCGCGCGGCACTGATCAGACGCAGGCACAACACTCCGCAAAGCAGTGCTTCATAATTTTGGAAGCTTGTCCAGATTTCCAGCGCCTTCGCTCTTGCCGCGTTTTGCTGGAGCATGCTTCACCGTTGGCTTCTCCGAGCATCTTTGCCAAACTACTTGTCGACGAGCGAGTGCTAGGCGGCCAATGGGACTTTTGGTCTGGTCTCGAAGGTACCGCATGGCTATACCTCCGCGGCCGATGAGCTGAGCGTCGAGCTTGTCGCTGCGCGGACGTGGCCATGCTGGCCAACGCGTATGTCTTCGTCGGGGCGTGGATAGCATCCGCGGGGGCTACAATCTGCTCGCGTCTGGGAAATCATTGGACGTCCTTGTTTCCAACACGCGAATAATGGGCACAATCGGATGTCGGTCAGCTTGTGCTGCCAAAACTGTCAGCCCGTCACGCGACGCTCCCTTGAGGTATGTCAAGCCGCTGGTGAAGCACAGGGTGACCGAGCCGCGTGGCATCTCGAAATAGTAAGCTGCGGCTTACGCTGGCTGCGAGTCGCTTTCGGCGTTTAACAATGGGTTCGCCGCGGAATCTTGCCGATGCCAATTCCTCGAACTCGCAAATGGGATTGAAAAGCCATAGATGCCGCACCTGACCGTATGTCTGCTCTTGTTTCAAAAAGTCGGTCGCAGCTGTCAGCCGACGAATGGAACGTTTCGCAACATGCGGATGCGGCTCAAGGGCATCAACAGTCTGAAGGAGAGAGGTGATGACGGCATTGATCGAAGGACCGGGACGGCTCGTCTATCTGAGCTCAGGCATGCACCACCACGCCGGTTCCAATTTGGATGACGTCCCATTGCGTATTGAACTTCGGGCGCGCTCCATCACAGCGGGATGATGTGTTGGTGCCCGCCTCGAACCAAGAAAGACGTAGAATGGTGCTTTCAGGCCGCCCAAGGCGCTCGGAGTTAGCGACCCGGGCGCATCTGCTTGCTGGCGGTTTCATGCAGAGCGGCTGGTACCTACCTCGTCTAGGCGGTCATACCGCACTCGACGTGCCGGCATGACGCTGCGCAACGCGCTCTTGATCAAACGATTCCTGCACGACGCGGGATACGGCGAAGTTTCCGTCGAGGCGATGCCGGACAGAACCGACCGGGGTCAGAACGTCCGCGCGAAGACTGCAACACGGCCGAGGGAAACTTTATAGGCGCCAGCGACGGGTCTGCGGATGGTCTGTGCAAGGTTTGCCAGCGGTCAGCGGGAGCAGATGCGACGGTCAACGGTAGAACGAGCGCATCTGTTGCCGGCCGGCGCGGAGCGCCACCTTTTTTCAAGAAGCGCCGCTTTCCGGTTATCTCCCCAGAAGATGCCGACCGCGGTTGTTAAAATCCTGGACCGTCAGAACATCGTCAACGGCGGTGGCGGACGATCGAGCTGCCCGATGGATATTTCTCCGCCTTGGCGACGATCGGACGCGCGGCGAATCCGGATCGCGGTGGCTGGGACATCGCATGGCCGAAACTGACAGTCGATTGGCTTGATCTCGGAAGCATATGCCGTTCCTTATCGATGAGTGCCGTGACGGTTGCCAGTTCTCGAATTGACATTAGTCCCGCCACGGTGTGATGAGCCAGATCCGCTCAAATAGCTGCCGCCATGACTGGTAGTGTGATGTCCGCCTCCGTAGCTGACGCGCCCTCCATGTCCTCCGCGTGCGTTTGCTTGTCCGATAACGCCGAGCAGCAACAGAACGGCAACTAGTGCAATCAACTTCATTTTGCGCCCGCCCCTTCGATGTGGAAGCGTATCCAAGCGCAGCCGGTGCGAGGTAACAACCTCTGACATCGGCAAAATGTGCAGCTTTACGCCGGGAACAGCTAGCGCGGGCCGTTTTCCCGCGAGTAAGGCGCGCGCCCTCCTCCGCGAAACATCTCGAACTCAAAATGGAGCCGTTGACCTCGCCTGAATGCCAAGCCGATCGAGCAGAGATACCGCAGATCAAGGACCCTCTACGCTGATTATCATCATGACCACCATGCTAACGTAGCCCTGCTACTTGCTTGGGGCCAACATTGTCATCGCAGGAAATTTCCCCCCAGTCGACTGCTGCAGCCGATCGGGATCTAATCTTCGTAATAATCGAGCGTCATCGCGAGCTGTCGGCGCATTACGATGCGGCCCTGTCCGTATCGGCGAAGCTCGATTCGGGACCCGAGTTTGATGCCGCCGACGAAATCAGCTGTCAAAGGAACCATGCTCTCGCGGAGCATGGGAACGTGCTCATTCGTTCAACCCCAACCACGATCGCGGGCGTGATTGCTCTGACGCGTTACGTCGGCAGCCTACAAGAGTGGGACCTTCCCGACGATGACGCGTGGTATCGGACTTTCTTGGAAGGGCTGGCAGACGCCATCGATGAAATCGCCATGGCGCAGCGGCTCGGGCAAGATGGCGATTAAAATGGCGCTCGCTTTCATCTTCCGCGGCATACTTTTCTGGGTGGCAATCGCTGCGCTTCTCTATTTCGTGTGGAAGTTGCCCTTCTGAGGTCTGACGATTGGGGGCTCGCCCGAGCCAGTATCGAGGCAATGAGGAGGGGCGGCTCTTGAACCATGGTACTCGCCGGATCCCTGGAAGATGGATGCGATCTCAGTTTCGTGGCCTTGCCCGAAGCTGATCCGTCTCAGAATCGTCGACCACGACGCCTTTGCCAGCGCTGCGCGCCAGGCGCGCCTGCTCCACTGCTGCAGAAGGGGCATCCCTTGAAGAAGATCAAGAGAAATGCCCAAGTAAGGCACCAATGTGCCAAGGGGCCGTGCCCATAGCCTCACGAGCTGCACGGTTGTTCCGCTAACAGCGCTTAAGTACCCGAGAAAGCATCCGTTTCCTGGAAATTGGGATACTTCCGGACCTTGCGAACAACGACCACAGGAGCCGCTTTGGACCAGCCCCTACCGCCGGTGCTGTGACGTTCTGCACCATGGCGGCGGCTCAGTCTGTTGTCCAGTAGACAAAGACGCTGGGCAGGCCGCCGGCGAAGTGCACTTAGCAATCCGCAATCGCGCATCAGTCGGACCGCTCTGCCGATCTTTACTGGCGCAGAGGCTTGCGAGACGCCATCCTGGTCTCCCAGCAATCCACAAGCCGAACATATGCTGCCGACATGGAATTACATCGCGGTCCACGCCCATGAGCGATTGAATTCTTCGAGTATCTCAATCGCCTGCTTCAGATCGTGACGCGATTGACGAATCTCCATGAGACGTGACGTGCGACGCCGTGGGCGGTCAGCGATGCTCCCGCGGATTTCATCCCGATCA
>Ga0214543_1010977_pt1 | contig 13028 bp, 6 predicted proteins | sample CNSS2metaG_FD_160094 | JGI IMG/M metagenome (GOLD analysis project Ga0214543, IMG submission 160094) | Root nodule microbial communities from cowpea collected in UCLA plant growth center, Los Angeles, California, USA - CNSS2 | ecosystem: Host-associated > Plants > Roots > Nodule | place: USA...
TGAAGTGATTCATCTCTTGGAATCAACTCCCATACTTTATTTCTTTCAAATTGATTGAGCTCCTCTTGCATTGCAATGCACCATTGATCATCTTGAAGAGCTTCTTGAACATTCTTTGGTTCAATCTGTGAAACAAAGGCAACATTCATACAAAAATTATTCATATTTCTAGTGATTACCCCTTTTGAAATATCACCAATGATATTGTCTAGAGATAGTCCTCTTAGTGACTTCCAGCACTTTTCATGATCTTCAGATTGAGGAGGTGGATTCTCATTTAAATACATTTCATCAAGGGCCTCCTGAATATATTCTTCATCACCTGTAATTTGCTTATTTGACTCAAGAGGGTTCTCCTCATGGTCTACAACTTCATCAAAGACAACATGCATGGATTCTTCAACTCGTGAGAGAATATCCTAGAAATATTGCCTCATCAGCTTTAGAATCAAATTTTCCTAAATTTTCTTTTCCATTATTTAAAACAAAACATGTGCATCAAAAAATTTTAAGATGGGAAACATTTGGCTTTCTACCTTTAAATAATTCATAAGGAGTAATTTTTAAAATAGGTCTAATAAGCATTCTATTTAAAACATAACATGCAGTACTCATAGCATCAGCCCAAAAATATTTAGGAACATTATGTTCATTTAGCATTGTTCTAGCTAGTTCCTCTAAGGGCCTATTTTTCCTTTCTACAACTCCATTTTGTTGAGGTGTCCTAGGTGCGGAGAAGTTATGCAAAATTCCATTTTCATCACAAAAATTTTCAAATGACTATTTTGAAATTCCCTACCATGATCACTTCTTATAGTCTTAATTTTCAAATCTTTTTCATTTGGAACATCATAATGTTTAATATTGTATTTATTTGATGTATGCCCCTTTTTCATGCAATAAAAACAAGTAGTTATACAAGTATTTTTAGAGTGAGCAGTTCCTTTTTCTACCCACACTCTGTGAGTCCTTTTAATTTTATTTTTAGGAACATATTTGTTTCTACTTAAATTCTTTTTCTCGTAAACATGTTTTTCAAAAGATTTATTTTCTAAAGCATTTTTAAGTTGATTTTCTAAAATCATTAAATCAAACATATAGCTTTTGCAAGATGCACATTCAATTGTCTCAATTTCTCTATTTTCCAAACTTAAGATTTTATTTTTTAAAGCATTTTCTTCTTCAAGAGATTTTTCAAAATTGCTCTGTAATTCTTTAAAATCACTTTTTAATTTTTTGTGAGCAATATCTAGTTTACTAGATTTAGCAAGCAATTATTGGAAGGCATCATAAAGTGAATCATAATCATTTTCATTTTCATTGTCAAAGGAGCTTACCTCACTGTCAGAGTGATCATTATTGGCCATTAAGCAAAAGTTTGCTTCTTCCTCATCGGATCCTTCAGAGTTGGATGAACTTGAGGCATTATCTTCCCACGCTATGTATGCCTTTTTCTTATAATATTTCTTGTTTTTCTTTTCATCACTTCTTTTTGAATTTGGGCAGTCTGCTTTTACATGACCAGTTTCTCCACATCCATAACATTTAAAGTTTGAGGAGGATCCTTGATTCTCCTTCTTATTGCTCTTGAATTGATTTCTGCCTTTGGCCTTCATGAACTTTGTGAACTTCTTTATCATGAGACTAAGATTCTCATCATCATCAGAATCTTCCTCCTCTTTTTGCTTCTTTCCTTTGACAACTTCAGTTTTGAAAGCAATATTCTTCTTTCTTCCTTGATCTTCTTCATCATTCAATCTTCCCAATTCAAGCTCGTGCTCTCTCAGTTTTCCGAAGAGAGCCGCCATGGTCATTGTTGCAAGATTTTGTGACTCCGTGATGGTCGTCACCTTGGGCTGCCAAGTCCTATTCAAGGATTTAAGAATTTTTATGTTAAGTTCATCAATATCAAAGGTTTTACCTAGCCCAATGAGATGGTTGACGATGTGTGTGAACCGCTTCTGCACATCATAGATGGTTTCTCCCTGCTGCATTCGAAACATTTCATATTCTTGTACCAAGGAGTTCTTTCGAGCCCGTTTGACATCATCAGTTCCTTCATGAGTCACTCGAAGGATTTCTCACATCTCGCGTGCACTGGTGCAAACAGAAATTCTGTAGAACTCATCAAGAGTTAGAGCAGATGATATGATGTTTCTGGCTTTAACATCATATTGAGCTCGCTTATTTTCATCAGCAGTCCATTGAGCAAAAGGCTTTGGTTCCTGCACTTCATTAACAGTGTTAACAGGAACAAATGGTCCATTCAAAACAGCATCCCAAATACCCCTATCAACTGATTCTAAAAATATTTGCATTCTGACTTTCCAGAAAGGGTAGTTTTCACCAGTGAAAAGTGGAGGTCTATTGATAGACGCACCTTCAGCAAAAGTTTGGTTTGACCCTACCATTTTTGAAAAACTTGAATAACTATCAAAGCAAGCTCTGATACCAATTGTTGGTATCGCGCAGCGAAATATTTAATCTTTGGTCAAAAACCAAGAGGGGGTGTGAATTGGATTTTTATAAGTCTTAACAGGTTTTAAAATTTTTCTCAAAATTTAAATGATTAACTTAAAATCACAGTTACTTTAAATGCAAGTGCAGATAAATAAAGAGGTTAAGGCAGGAAGATGCACATTGATATTTATACTGGTTCATATCAAAGGACCCTACGTCCAGTTGTTAATCTCTTAAACAAAGAGATTAACTCAATCACTATAATAATCAGATTACAATAGATTATAAAAGAGTAAGGATTAGAAAACATCTCTCTTGAACAACCACAAGAGATGAACAAAAAGCTCCCCCTGAATCATACAGAGGATGACCAGCTTTCCTAGCAACAGCGCAACACTCAATCTTCTAAGAACTCACTTAGAAAAAGTTATCACTCACTTACACTAGGCTTTTCAAAGCTATTTTTTAAGAATCTCACAGAGCAACACTTTGCAGTCACAACACAAGAACTCTGAATCTTAAAAAGGTAATTTGAAGTTTGGAAACTGAGTTCTATTTAAAGAGATTTTCGCAGGCTGAGTTAGAAATGAAGAGTTTAGCTGAAACTGCCAAGGATAATCGATTACCCAAAATGGTAATCGATTATCTCATGTACAAATTTGAATAAATATTTTTATAACTGCCAGTGGTAATCGATTACCAGAAATGGTAATCGATTATTTCAAGTCGTTTTTCAAGAGCCAAGTTATAACTGCCAGTGATAATTGATTACCATTCGTGGTAATCGATTATCTTAAGTAGGTTTTGAAAAATAGAATTTTTTGAGTTGGTAATCGATTATTATAAGTTGGTAATCAATTACCATACTGATTTTTGCAAAAAATTGAGTTTCTCTCAGAGGAGTTGCGAGCTGGCTGTTGTTCTAACAATTTTGCACCTAACTAGAAAAAAGCACCTAACTAGAAAAAGTTTAAGTCTATTACAATAAGAATCTTTAAACATAAACTATATTGTCTTCAATATCTTCAAGTGTTTTCTTCAGCATCTTTATCATCATCAAAATCTTTTAATCAATCTTTGTCAACATATATGATATATCACTATCACTTATTCTTATTATTCCAAAGAATGTGGATTTACAAACAATCACCATTTTTATTTTCTGATGATGCATGAATTACAGTCTTCCTATATAAAATCTAATATTTGGTTAAATTAATGGACAAACCAATCATTCACACGACACTCACCAAATACTTTTTGATTTTGGCTCTTTCAAATTAGTGTGCCACTTATTCTTATGTAACATGATCATATGTTTACGATGGCAATTGAATTCAAACTCATCTATCTTGTGGTTAACCGAAGGTGATGCAAGTGCAATATTTCTATTAAAAGGTGTAAAGAGCAATGACGGATTTAGCGTCATTATTAAAAATTCTCATATTATATGGGATTTTTTTTTGTAAATATGTTAAGAAAATTTGCAAGAAAAGACTTTTTCTTGTTATTTTTTCTAGGAATCTTGATTGATAGGTAATTCCTTTTAGGGTAATTATTTCTTATAAAATTATAAAATTTGCAAGTATTTCCTTCAAAATTTGTTGTGAAAAGTGTTTTATACAAAATATTTTATAAAAAAACTGGCAGTAATTTCCTGCAATTTTTTTTTTCATAACAAAATTTATAAGTATTTTCTACAAAAAAAATCAAAACAAAATTTGTAGGAAATAGGAATTTCTTAAGTAATGTGTATTGAAGGCCTTGCCCCAATTTTTTTTATATAAATAAATTAATATATAAATAAAAAAAAATTATAATTTTAATATATTTAATAGGATTAAATATGCTTTCAACTTCTACACATGTACCTACACATTTACGTAAAATGTTAATTTGTCCATGTCTCAAACTATGATACACATATTACATGAGATTTTCCTTATAAATTTGTTAAAAAAATTTGCAAGAAATGACTTTTTTTTACTATTTTTCCTAAGAATCTTAATTGACAGGTAATTCCTTCATGAGTAATTATTTCCTACAAAATTATTAAATTCGTAAGTATTTCCTACAAAATTTGTTGTGAAAAATGTTTTATACAAAATATTTTGCAAAAAAAAAATGGCAACAATTTCCTGCAATTTTTTTTTTTGATAACAAAATTTATAAGTATTTTCTGCAAAAAAAAAATCAAAACAAAATTGACAGGAAATATGTGTTTTTTTACTAGTGATACTTTTTTATCTCTAAATTAAAAAAAAAATAGATAAAGTTATTTTAATCCAATGACATAAAATTAATTCAATGTGTTAAACGATATTCTTGGTAGACATTCAAGCTAAAAAATATTAAATGGTGTAAACAGTTTAAACACCAACCTAAAATATCTTTTGACACGTTAAAAAATTTCATTGCAGTTGAATTAAGAAGATTATATCTATTTATTTTTTAATTTCATATAAGTTAAGAGACCAAAAACATATTTAATCCTATTTAATATGTTTCACACCTTAAAAAAAATTTATATGTAGTTTGACACCCAAAATAATGTCCAAAGATCCGTGAAGATAATGTTGTAAGCTAATTCAATTAACACTAGACAATATTTTCAAAAATAACACTCTTTAATTAAAATTAAAACTACATTTTTTAAAAGTGCTTTGTGAATAAAACTTTTTATTTATAAATTTTATAATTTTTATTATGAATAGGTATTTTCGTCGATAATGAATCACTAAAATTTGTGATTAAGAAGAGGAGAAAAAAGAATAATTAAGTTATGATAATTACTAGAGGATAATTATTGACGATTTATTTTTATTCATCAGTAAAAATTATTGAAACCATTGCTTTTTTGTTGAAAATTTGTGTTTTTCAATAAAAATTTTGTTTTTCGATAAAATTTTTCTAATAGCAACAAATTTTACCGATGTGTAATTTCACTTTATTTTTTGGTTAAATATGTTTTTAGTCCTTAAACTTTGACGATAAATTGAAATTTCTCTCTATCCAAAATTTTGATATATTTTGTCCCCAAATTATAGAAATGAATGAATATAGTTTTTTAATCCAATTACGTTAAATTTTTTTGATGCATCAAAATTTTTTTCAGTTGACATTGAAGTAGAAACGTGTTATTTTTTAAATTTGAGGACCAAAATGTTAAATTTTGAAACAAAAATAAATTTCAATTTTTCATTAAAATTTAAGACTAAAACCTTATTTAACATTTTTAAGTGAAATATATTTACATAACATCTGGTCTAGAAACTTGTGTGTTCTTAACCAGTTAGGTTTGAGTGGCATCCAAATAGAAATTAAAATCAAATTTACAAAATAATTTCTCATTCTCGTATGAATGCAAAAAGATTTTTTGAAACAAAATCCTTCGGAGAGCTGAGAAGTCTTTAGTCTGTACAGTAGCAGCGAGCAAAGATTTGGTAAGTCTGAGTACCTTAGTGGACTTTGAAGTGGTGCACCAAACTGTAGAGGCAAAACTTGGTGGAGACATTAATACATGTACAAATAACAATCCATGCTCTATCCCAGCATTTTGTCAAACAAAGCTTGCGCGTTAGGTTTGGTGCATGATTTAAGTAGAACAATTGACACCATGCAATCTATATCAGGTTGAACCAGATAACAAATTGGACCTTTTTTTTACCCTCTTTTCTGAGTTGAGAATAACTTTAAACCGCAAATTAAGCTCTAGGTATGAAACCAGAAAAAGGACTTTGTCCTGCGCATTAACCGGGAGAAAACTTAGTTGAATGATTGAAACAAAAAAGTGCATTAATTGTGTATGCTTGGTCAGAAGCTAAAACTGCATTTTGCAGAGTTTGAGATTTGTGGTGGGTGTGGATGTCTTTTTGTGACCGAACACTGCAATTATTTTCTGAAAGTTTCCTGTTTCCACATTTCAAATGGGTCTTCAAATTAGGGTTGAAGTTCAAATCAATATAGGGTCAACCCATGTGCATGTGGGCACCAAAACAAGCCAATATACACATGGTGGTTCCCACTTTTTGGAGTAACGGAACAAGTTATTCAACTCTTGCCCTACGTCATCATAACATCATATACATATTTCATGTTAAAAAATTGTTCTCTCCTACACTATAGGTGGTGTTAATTTAGAGCGCACAAAAAGAAAAAAATAACTATAGCTATTGTTTTGAAAAATAATTGGTAATCATCATTATGTGTGATCTTTATTTCATTTCATTCTCCAAAGTTGTAGTAATAAAAAAAAAATGCATAGAATATTGACTTTTGCAATTTTGAGACACGATATAGATCTTATTTGTCTTTTAAACAAATATAGAGGAAGGGTTTCAAAGCTGAGAACAAGAAAAAGTAGTTCCGTTATGAAAGATGAAGAGAAGTATATTACTAATACAATAGAATAAAAGCACATGTTTCATTAATGTATTGTACTAGAGGTTTCTGCACGTATGACTTTATCATATTTTAGGAACGAATAGTTGGGAAGTTTGAAGCATTACATGTCAAAGAAAGTTTTTAAGAAAATCAAACGAATACAATTCATTGTCTGTGTAAAAAGCTGAGAAGTCTTACATTAACTTAAGATGAGTGAGGTGTAAAGAGAAAAACATACAAATTTATTGTATGTTTTCTATATATGGTCAACTTATTGGTTTCATATCACCCATGTTAAATATTGGCCTTTTCTAATACGTCCACTCAAGAAACTCAACAAATGACACTCTATCTATGAAAAGTGTGAGTATCATGTCTCTTATATAAATTAACTCATTAGATCCATATCTCTTCTCTCTTTAGTACATCCACTGGGAAGCCAAAAATAATTATGAACAATGACTAGATTTGGAGCTTTGTTGTCAAATTTCAAAATTCCTACTATATTGTGTCTCCGCAAGAAATCATCTATACCTTCTTAGTTTGTTCCCCACGACCTCGAGCAAAAAGAAATAATATCCTTTATACATTGAATATGTTACATGACACAGACCTTCATTCATTTCTAAAGGACTGTATACCTATTAATTTTTAAATTTAAGAATCAAAATATATTAAAATTTCGGACATTAAATTTTAATTTATATAAAAGTATAAGGATTAAAATTTTTTAGATCTTTTTATTAAAAAGACTTTAAAATTTCCCATTAAATCATTGGTTAATAAAAAGAACGTACATAACAAAAGTTTGTATTTTTTTTTGTTTTACTTAGAACTATGTAATTGAGCATATATATATATATATATATATATATATATATATATATATATGATAATGGCCACATAAACAAAATTTGACCATATATAATATTTTGATGATTTTTAATTAAACAAAACTACATTTAATATTGGTGTTGTTGCATCCACTATATTGCAAGTATGTAAAATTACAATTATAATAATTCATATATTAAACACAAATTTTATACATTAATTCTTTTTAAATTATACTTTTTTTTTATAAAAATATCTATATACGTTTTATTTTATTTTTTGATAAGAAAATGTCTAAGTTGTAATTTATATAAACATAATGTTATTTTTTTATATATTCAAAGTTATGAAGCGGCATTATAAATGAAATATTATAAAATGTTGATGTTAATATTTATAATTAAACATTATTTTTAATAATAAATAAAAATTATTTATTTATGTTATATTCAAAAGTAATATTTTATAATTAATTTTTTTAAATTTTTTTTCCTATTATTTTTTTTATAAACTGTACATATTGGATAGATGGAACATCTCAAACTCCCGAATATGTCTCGAACTAGAGAGTCGAGTATACTCCAACCCATGAAACATTGCATGGCAGCGATCAAGAGGAGTATAATATATCCTAACAAGAGAAGTGTACATTATTAAGTGATGCTAGTAAATGGGAGAGGATACCTTGACCTTACGTAACACAGATGAAGGGCGAGGCAATGACAACTCCAACCTTGTATTTGGATGAAGCATTTCAACGATTTTAAGAAATTGAAATGCATTGCATTTGAAATTCTTGTAATTGAATTCTCTTCATTCTCTAAATAATATGTTTGGATAGAGTAATTGGAATATCTTACATTTCAATTTCTTATTTGGATAAAATAATTGAATTACTCTTATAGATAAAATTTCATTTTAATAATATTTATTTTTATATATAAATTTTGAAATTAAATTTAACAAATATAATTGTCAACTTAAAATATTTAAATTTGGTCAAATTTTGATCGAGCTGACTCGGCCAAATTCAACCAAATTTTGGCCAGTGTAAATGCATTCCAATTTGGCCAAATTTAGGTCGGAGCCAACTCGGTCACATTCAGCCAAATTTCAGTCGGTGCTGACTCAATAAATTTTCCAAAATTTCGGTCGAAGTCAACTCGACCTTGGACAAGTTTAAGACTATGTCTTCTCGGCCATGCTCGTTTGAGTCGTCGGGCTGGTCGGGCCGTCTGCATCATTAGGCCGGTCGGGCACATCAAGGTTGTCGATTTTACTTGACTCGTCTAAGTTGTTGGGTCGGCCTAACTTGTCTAGGTCGTCGGCCCAACCCGTATTGGCCATCGGCCCGTTTAGGTAGTTGGCCCAACCCGACCCATCTGGGTGGTCGAGCTCTTTTGGTCAAGCCCGTTTGGATCGTTAGACCTATTTGGGTCGTCGACTTGGCCCAACCTGTTGTGGTCGTCAGGCCCCAAATCATGTTAGTCATCAGGCCCGCTCGACTAGTCTTGGTTATCGGGCCCGCTTGACCCGTTTGGGTTGTTAGGCTCGTTTGGCCCATGTGGACCTTCAAGCTCGCCTGACCCGTCTAGGTCGTCGGGCCTGTTTAGGACATCTGGTCCACTTGACCCGTCTAGGTTGTCGGGTCTGTTTTGGTAGTCGGGCCCGCTAGACCCGTCTTGATCGTTGGCTCGCCTAATTTGTCTATGTCGTCGGACCTACCAAGCCTGTCTAGATCGTCAGGCCGGTTCGACCCATGTATATCGTCAGGCTGACCCGACCCGTCTAGGTCATCTGGGACAAATTGACACCTCTACTTTTGAACAATGAGGAATTTCACAAATTGTGGAATTTGATTTTCCTTCCTTTTTGAGTGAATTTTAAATTCTACTATTTTAGTAATTTGAAATACCTTTTTAAAATTCCGCAATTTTAATTTCCTTTTAATTTCTTTATCCAAACAAGTCATTTACTTAAAATAAATTCAAATTCTCCAAATAAATGAATTACTATCTTAAATTGTCTCATCCAAAGTAGTGAGTATTTCTACACTAAAATACAGGAAAAGTTAGTTGATAGTACATGTCCTCGTTGCAAATTAAAAGATAAGAGAGGAATTTTGGCTAATAAAATTTGATTAGGGAGATCTCAGTTATCTTACACGTCTCGATGTAAATGTGATAATATATATATATATATATATATATATATATATATATATATATATATATATATATATATATATATTTATTTTTTTATCCCATGATTAGCATATGACGTAGTGCTGATCTCAATATGTATGCATATATTTCATATATTTCATGTTAACTTAATTTGTGTCTTAAATATGTAGCAAAATAGGAAATGAAAACTGTTAACAAAAGTAACTTTATTCCTACATACAAAATATGGAGGTTTTTCTTCGAAATATTCGATAAAAAGAATTAATTAAGTTGAAAGTATTAAATTTAGTAAGAATAAGAAAAATATTTATAAAAATTCATAAAAGTTATTGCTTAATATTTTTTATTAAGGATGGTATTATAGTGTTATGAGTTTGTTTATATTTTACTGGTGTTGATTTTTATTTTTTTCGTTTTTCTTAAACAATCTAACAAGTGGTATTAAAATTGTTGGATTTGTTTTTGTGATTCGTAAACAAGTAAAATATGAAGTGAATGAAAAATGATAAATTTATAGAATTTTTGAATGAATATTTTTTGAACAGGAATTTGAAACAAATATATCTAGTAAATAAAGATATAAATACAAGTCACCACTAGAGAGGGGATTAAAAGTCAAATCAGTTTGAAAATTTCCAACTTTTAATCAAATCAATTTGATTGAAAATCAGTGTATTTGAATCAACATATTCTAGAAAATAAATAAAATATATATAATCTTGTTAAAAAATACTTATTTATAAAATAAACAACATTTTCACATTGTAATTGTTTTATAATTGTATAATTATATCATTGAACTTCATATATAATAATTAATGATAAAAGTCATTTGATTTAGATTAATTTAATTATAAAATCATTTGATTGATTTAGTTTAAGTTAAATCTAATTAAACTAAACATTTAAACAAGTTTAATTAACTCGGTTGTAATTATCTATTCCTTAACCAAGCAAAATGTGGAAGAAAGAACAAGATTTCGATTAAAGAAAGACTTCAGCTTTAGGAGATAAAAATTAAACACAATCATTTTGGATATCTAGAGAATAGGGGTGCCACCAAAAACATAGTTTAATTTAAAGTAGAAAGTGAAAGATGTGCATAAATAATAAAAAGCATAATTTAGTTATTGATTTAACTATTTTGTCAACTCTCCTTTTCCTACTCACAATCCTTTTATACGATCTATCTTTGTTGTCGGTTTAGGGCTTTCAGCTGAAACTTCTTATCATGGTCAATTTCAATTTCAATGAAAATGATACCCTTTGCTTTTTGCAAGGTGAAATTATATTATGAACCATGAGAGAGAAGAGTATGAAAAGTGATTTAAATTTTTTATTTTCTAATTTATTTACAATTTTTTTTTATGAACACACGTGATAGCATGTACTTTGATGAATTAAAATGAGAATTTTCAAAATCTAGTTGTTAAAGTTGAGTAGTTTGCTAGAAGTTTCTCAATTTCTTCAAATTATAAAAGAACATGCGTACTTATATCAGGAAAATTTATAAATATATAACTAAAATATTCAGATTAATAATAATACTATCCAAAGAAAATGATTTAAATTTTGAAGAAAAGTTCAAATTGACAAATGTTATTTTTCAGGGTAGGGTAAATTATATTTCACTTTTCTTTTAACTTGGAACTTTCTTGGTTTGTCCCAAATGAACTTTTTTGTGGCACTTAACCTTTATTCTACTTTTGAATAAACTCTAAGTTAGAAGTTTTCCATCAATGATATATATATATATATATATATATATATGTCTTCATTAGCATCAATTTGATTATATCTAATGTGTAAGTTTAAACTTTTTGGATGGATGAAATTAGAGATATGTCAAAATGAATTCCAACACGTAAGTCAATCCAGTTCACTAAGGTTTGATTCAGGTTGGGTTAAGAAAAATTAACCGTTTCAAAAGTGATTGAACTAACCTAGCTCACTTAACCCACCAAAAATTTTTTACAATTTTTTTCAAATTTTTTTATTATAACTATTTACTACTTCTAATTGTATTTATAATTATATAGATTCATAATTTCATATTTTTAAATGCTAGAATGTTGTTAAATAATATTTGAATAGTTTGAATGTTTAATTAATTTGTTTGTCAAGTTATATATGTTGATACTTCAATCTTAATCTTTAACTATTATCTTTATAATAATATTTCAAGGATTAGGTGAACATTTTGATTCCACTATTATAAAAAATAAATTAAGTCAATTCATTCTCATTGTAATATAATAAATATATAAAATAAATTGTAAAAAAAAAATAACATTCATAAGTGAACCAACCCACTGGTGAGTTGAATCAGGTGGTAAATTTTCTAGCACATTAAAAAGTGAGCTGGATTGAGCTGACAATTTTTTAACTCAACATGTAGTGAACCAATCTGTATTAGTCAGGTTAACTCACTCTCCCTTAGGTGGAATCTGTAACGCCCCATTTAATTTAATACATAAAATTAAAGGAAACGTCACACAGAGATAATCAACTATGCAGTCCTGGGGTTCATAACATCACCCCTACAAAACCAGGCACACCACGATGCCAACAAAAGCAGGATAACAAATTTAACTAAGGGTTTACAATCCAAAGACAACGAGTACAAGGGCCTTAGCCCTAAAGAAAGCATGACAGAAAGAAGCGTGAGATCTAGCCCAGATGGCTAAGCTGCTGGATCACCGTTCCCTTACTGACCACGAGAACCTCGCCCATCTGCTCCCATCAACCAAGTCGATGATCATCGCAAGAAAGAACAGCCACATACAATCACAACCATGCAATAAAACGGGTAAGCTAGAGCCGAACAACACATTCAACATGCAATCAAATATATTTTCATCATCTCATCCACATAGCAACCAAACGTGTTATGACTCTTCATTCAATACACTACGACTCGACTCGACTCATCCGGATACATATAACTCGGTCGGATTCAGCGGATGCTTGCACTTGTGTGGATACCTCTGCTCGAACCTGAGCTGCTCGATCCCTGAGCTTTGTAATACAAGTGTTATGATGAATCAAAATCTCTCCCACCACAAGGTTAGCCCTTAATGAGTTTCAGGCCTCCTGCTACTCCCACCACAAGAGTCAGTCCGCTCTAAGTGAGACTAACTGGCTCCTCGGAGCGTCAGGATGCAA
>Ga0214543_1010982_pt1 | contig 13023 bp, 5 predicted proteins | sample CNSS2metaG_FD_160094 | JGI IMG/M metagenome (GOLD analysis project Ga0214543, IMG submission 160094) | Root nodule microbial communities from cowpea collected in UCLA plant growth center, Los Angeles, California, USA - CNSS2 | ecosystem: Host-associated > Plants > Roots > Nodule | place: USA...
TGATAAGAAAATAAATATATATATATATATATAAATATATATAGAAATATATATATATATATATATATATATATATATATATAGAGAGAGAGAGAGAGAGAGAGAGAAAGAGAGAGAGAGGGGGGAGAGAGAGAGAGAGACTTATATTGTATAACATGATCAAATTAGAGAAGGTTAAGGATAAGTAGGATGTGGTCAGGTAAATTGAGGAAGGTTATAAGATGAGGATGTGAAAATCGCCAAGAGGAACAAAAGGCACAACTATTTAACAAGAGCATCTAGTCATACACCAATCTCAACAAATTCTCAGTGAGGTTATAGGAGTTATAAGAAATATTATTGGTGGATTTGTTGGTGGGGTAAGTTCTAGTTGGGCAAGGAAGAGACATCTTCAAAGCATTAACTTAGTAAATCACTTGCCACCAAGATCTCTACCACAAAACACTTTTTTATATGATGATTTATGTATAAATGGGATTGCACAAAAATCATCTGATTATTGTTACTACTATTATAGCCAACTAGCAAGCTAAATAGTTAGTCATCGACCAAGAAAGATTAATTAATGTTTTGTAATGGTTCACATTTTTTAAGCTCAATACTTCTTATTCACTAGTGAAATTGTATCCAAATTCAATATTCATATTCGCTAGGGAAAGTGTCAACACTTGAACATATGTCCATCTATTAACAATTTTTTTACCAATGAGTCACATCAAACACTCATGGCCTGATATATTATTGTATAGACATATGCTTCTCATAACGTTCTTATTAGACTAAGAATGCTTAATCATAAGGGTTGCAATGTGGGTCGACACGCCCCGTTTAGGTCTGCCCCACACCTGGCATGCAAAATGCGGGTCATGCTAGCCCATCCCACATTGAAAATGTGGGTTGAAAAGTTTGGTTTGCCCCTCATAAGTTATGGCTCGTGGGTCGACCTTTTTTTTATTTCTTATGATAAAGCTTTCAATGTTCAATAAATTGGGAAACTTGAGCATGTTCACAAAATTAAGCAAAGACTTTGGGGAGTTGAATAATAAAATGATAATTCAACATTTTCATCATATTCATATTCATACTTTAACATGCGCGATGAATTATTCAAATTTTAGCACATTTAAAAATACATAACACTTGTCTTTTTAAGTCATACAAAAGTCCAAAAGGAATGTAACCAATATACACAAATGCAACTTCTTTTATGCGAGCGACGGGCCAACTCGTGTCAACCGCAGGAACACTCATGCCGGACGCAAGCCAACCCGCACGGGCAACATGTTATGCAAGTCAGGCTTTTGCGAGCCAATAGGCTTAGTATCTCAGCCCAACCTGTATTTTTTTAGTGGGCCTACGGGTCGACCCACCAGGCCAAGCCACTTTGCTACCCTAACTTAATCAACTCAGAGCCATAATATTTATTCTACACAAGAATATGAAATTCCCTTAAGATATGGGAGTATAGTTGTCAAAGTGGGTCAGAACCCGTGGGTCATCCCTGCCCACCACGGGTTCGGATCGGGTTGTGTTAAACTTTCTATACAAATTTTAATACGAGTTAAATTTTTACCCGACCCACCAAGAACCCGAGTTGAACCCATGGTGAGTTGTGCTGGCTCACCAACCCAGCTAAAAGATAAACAGTCACATAATATTGTAGTTGTGAGCCAACCTGTGGTGGGCCAAGACAAGTTTGAATTTTTTTTTAGCTCGCTAATGACTGCGTCGGGTTAAGTTACCTCATTAAGTAGTCAACCCATGGTGGACCAGGTTGGACCGGGTAGTCCATTTTGACAACTTTATATGGAAGTCATCATAAGTGTTAAAGTTTACCTCGTATTAGCATTACAATGTTATGCTCACAACTTAAAAAGGTAATATTTACTCTTTGAAAGTACCATAAGCTAGCAAATTAACTCAAGTTGAAGTATTGGATCTTCTAGATAATACAATAAGTGAAGAAAACAGTCTTCAAGAACAATGTCATAACATCAAACTCAAACAAACTCATTCGGATTCATATGAAGAATGGGCTGACCTCGATCTCACAACTGAGATTGAGGAGGGTCATCCTACTTTTAAATCCAAAATCCATTTTCTTAATAAAATCAAGTTAAATTGAATTTTGTAAACCTTGTGTCGTCAGCCCAACCCAATATGTCTCAATCCTAGACTTGGTCTAACAAGTCTTGACCCTTGGCTCTGGCAAGTCCATCTCGACCCTGGGTCTAGGCCAGATTGTCTCACCCTTCAGTCTATGCCAGTCAAGCTTGGTTTCATCCTTGGTAGGCCCATCTCAACGTTAGGTCCAAATTGGATTATCTTGAATTTCAACTGACTTGATTTGTCTCGCCTTTCGTCTCGGTCTGACATGTCTCGACTTTTGGCCCAAGTCAGCTCGTCTCGGGTTGGTTAGTCTCAAACTTAGACCCAAGCCGGCCTGACTCGACCCGTCTCGTCTTTTGGCGCATGCTAGCTCGTCTCGACTTTCAGTCTTAATAAGCTTGACCTTCAGCCAAACTATCCAAGTATTACCTTTAGCCCAAACCGACCTATTTTGACCTTCGACCCACATTGACCCGTCTTAAACTATTGCCTTTAGTAGTGACCAATTTATACACTAAATATTTTGGTAGTCAAAACCTTAGTAGGTACTGTTAAAGACCAATCAGTGACCATTTCACAACGCAATTATTATTTTTTATTTATAATATAGATTATTTTAGATATAAAAAATTTATAATTTATAAATTGGTATTTAAATTGGTCACTGACTAATTTTTTTTCTCTGAAATTGGATACTATTTAGACATATTATTGTAGTGTAAATATTCGAGTTACTTTATTTGATTTTTTTCATCTCATAGTGTTTAATTTTGTAAATTTTTCTTTAAGGTTGTATTTTCATAAATATTCTTATTTTAATGTAAGTAGAACTTTTATAAAGTGTTTCTTTTTTTTTTTACTTTATCCGCTCCTTCACCTTCACTTTTCCATTCTCTTTCCTTCATAAATTTCTCTTTTCCCTCCTCTAATTTCTCTCTGTTTTCATTATCCCAAACCTCATCTCTTTCAAAATCTTATCACACTTTGTAATAGATAGGAATCCAATAATCATTTTCATCTAGTCATTCTTTTCAATAAGAGTAATTTCTTTTTTGCTATGTAGATTCTTTATTTTCTTCATTTTATTTTGGATTTATAGTCAATCTTGGTGAGTTAGTTGGAAGATCCTCTGGGCTTAACTAACCTTTGTACTAAAATTTTGTTATGGCTTGATACTTTACTTTACACCTATAGATTTTGATAGTTCTCTTATTTAGGTTGAAAGTTATTTAAAGTAAGGAATTACATGTAAGAGAAATTATTTATGTTCTTTTAGATAATCTTATAATAAATAATTTATATATCAAGGTGGGTTGATCACACTATCTTGATTTTTGTGCAAGGTTAGTGTTTTGTTCTTTTTAACATAGATTGAATGTTTGAAAACTGAGTCAATATATTTTGAGTTTAAGTTGAATACAAGTCGGAGTTTCAGTTCATAAATGTATAATTTGGTGTACTTCAAACTCGAAACTCGATATTCTTGTTGATACGCTAATATAATGATTTAATTATGCATGTCAAAGTAGAGTTCCCCTAAATGGGTTTTGAATATGATTCAAATGGATTAGGTTGGTTTCTAACAATTTTCTGTAGATTAGTTTATGAATTAGTAAAACTTTTCGAAACCAAAATGGAACAAATTGTTTTTGATTTTATTTTCGTTCAATTAAAAATAGTTAGAACTCAACTCAACTCTTGCTCTCGATTAAATTCGTCAAAAATAAAAAGCTTTCTCCCAAGCTAAAAATGTTTCATTTTAGAAAATATTTCTTTTATCTCTTTAATAAATTAAATGCGAATGTTAAATATAAATAAAAATAAAATATTAGTTTTGTATATTAAATTGATATGTAGCTTCTTTTATATATATATATATATATATATATATATATATGAATTGTTTTTCATTGTTCATAAATAATTTTTCTTTATATATATACTAACGAACACACAGCACTATCGCGTTATATTTTTTTAATTTTTATAAAAATTTAAGTTAAGATGAATAAAAATATATAATTAATTATTAAAATAGTTTTTAAATATTAAATTTGAAAAATAAAATATGCACACAAAATTGTTTTGAACATAACAGTTAAAGACAAAAGAGATTTTAAAATAATAATTAATTTTAAAAATATTAATTGAGGGTAAAATAAAAATATTGAAATATGATACAAAAGAATATATTTTCTTTATATACTGTTATATATAAAATATGAATATCGAAATGTAGATACAAAAGAATGTATCTTCTTTATATATATTTTTATCTTATGTGGTATTTATATATTAAAATAGAAAGTTTTGTGAAGGTGTTACATTTATATAATTTTTAAATAAAAACTTAAGTTCAAAAAATTATCAATATTTTAAACAAAAATAAGTTCCAAACTTAAACTTCAGAGTATATGATTCTTACATTTAAGATGTCCAAGCAAAATTTATTCCTAATTTTCATTTTGGCAAGATACATATGCACAAGAAAAAGAAAATTGTATCGAATTATATTAACATTTAATAACTGGAGTTCGAAATCTAGGGATTCAACCCATCTAAATTGGTCTATTCTGATTTAAAAACTTAATAAATCTCACAAAATATTATAATTTTTTTAATTTAAATTATATGCATAAAATCAATTTTAATCTTTAAATATAGTAATTTAGTATATAAATTACTTTTTTAATATAAATTTATTTAAAGTATAAATGAAGAAAACATATATTTTTAAGTTTAACCTGTACTGTTTTGCCTACACCTACTCATCCCATTAGCCATTGATTTCAATTTTTAAACAATTTAAATCTCTTTTAACTAATAATAAATAATACAAAATATGAAATAAAGATTTCCCCCCACACTAGAAGTAGGTTGGGTTCGCCGACTCGTACCTCATTCGTCACTGTATCACTCATCATTTCCAATCAAACATCATGGTTACCGTTGCGAACCGGAGGCCTTTGTCTAATCTTACTTTTAAATTTATTATAAATCCCACATTGACTTTAAATAATATTAAAGTGTGAGTAATAAAAAAATAATCACATCCATGACAGCTTCAGGTTCAGATTCATGAACCAACCCCTTTTGTTCTTTTTAAAAACAATACTTTAATACGGAGGATATTTACATACGTAATGATCACACATGCAACATTTTTATATTGTAATCGATTGGTAGTATTCTTTATTATCTTTTTTTATTAAGATTGTCTAATCCAATATTAATAAAGTAAATTTTTCTAAAGATTATATATAATAAATTAGTTTTATCTTCAATTCATACAAGATCTTCAATATAGTTTTATACGCTTAAAACATTTTATATTTAGCTTATGACTTCGTACTTAAGAATTGAAGAACAAAAATCTCTAATTGAGTTGATTGAGTTGGTTCAGTAAATTAGGTTAAAATTCAATTTCTTAACAAGAGTCATTTAAAGTTTATTTTATTGAGATTTAGGTTTATCATATAAGTCATTCTTGATTTCAACACTTGATGTTTTTATGTAAATGCACAATATCCTTATCATGACAAAATATGTGGAAGATCACACATTTATTATAAATAAAATAATTTAAAGTATATAAGTTAAAATAAAGCTTATTTTATTGAATTAATCTTTTTGAGTTGATATAGTGAGATTAAATATGATTAAATTTCACTCCTTAATATGGTATCATAGTCCAATATATTTTAAAGTTTTATGAATATCTGAACTTTGTAATTTCATACTAGTAAAATATAATGTTATTATCACATGTATTTTATTTGTCCAGAATAAATATTTGTTAGGGATTGCACTGGTCAAATTTCAATAGAATCGTAATGATTATATGAATATCAGTCTAACATGATTCTTAACATGTTATCATAGTTTAAGAATATCTCAACGAATAATCCAATACTGTTGAAATATAACGTTGTTATCACATGAATTTTGTTTGTTGTTAATAAATATTTGTTAAGAATTGCAATAGTAAAATCACAATATAATCTAATGTTTATATAAACCAAGTGTTTAAATAAAAGAATTTACAAATTTTAGTTTAATACTAAATGCTTAAAAAATGGTATTTTAAATTTATAATGATAAAAGATTTATTTATTTCCAGTAACATGTGATTTATAAATCTTTCGATTATTGATTAGGAAGGGAGGAGCCTTGCTTAAGGCAATTGCATGATAATTTTCAAAAGACTTAATTAATATTTTGGTTTCAATGTATGTGGGGTTTACTCAATATAATTGGTTAATTTTTTATCCTCAATTTAATCTTTATTTTATTTAAAAGATTTAATGTGGTAACTTCTATTAAATTGTTGTTAACAAGGTTGGAATTGTGATCACGTGCCAATTTCTATTTATTTATTTTTTGTTTCTCCCTTTACCTCTTTCATCATCTACCACTTTCCATCACCCTTTCTATCCCTCTTAGGGTTTCTTTATCATTCATACTTTAACTCTCCTATTCCTTTCTTTTACCTCAAGTCCTCGTTCACTCTTTCTCTTTCTTTTCAAGCACACTTCTATTTTTTCTTTTATTTTGGATTCTTCAGTCCTTTCAATGAAACAATAAAACATTGTATTTTGATAGAGTTGTTAAAATGAGTTTGAACTTGCGAGCCAACCCAGCTCACATCAGGTTTGGGTCAGGTTGGGTTGAAATTTTTTTACAAATTTTAATACGGGTTGATTTTTGACTCGACTTACCTAGAACCCAACTCATATGGGTTGAACCCGTGGTGAGCCGGGTTGGCTCACCAACCCGTAAATAAAAGGTCACGTAGATAATTTGTATTTTTGTGATTTGGTTTGTATTTGAATGGTATTAAAATTTATTTAGATTTTAATTAGAATTATAATTTAGTTTTGACGAAAGAAAAAATAAAAAAAAATTATATATTTTTTTAATTAAGTGAGCCCATGACCAACCCGTTTACCAACCCACGGTGGGTAGGGTTTCACTTCCACCACTTCTGACAATTACTTTGCCTCCACCGTGGCCCATTATTGTTGCACATGGGGTCTCATCGGCGTCATTGTCTGCCATTAGAGCAATTATTGGCATCAAGCACAATTCTTCTCCTATTTATTCACCATGTAGGGCTTTTCTTTCTCCCAAATTTGAGATTGGCACAATCCCTCTCCACCATCGAGGACCTCTTTGTCGTCACCATTCACAATTGAGAGTACCCTTGCTACCATCAATGGAACATGTGGGTGCCTTTTCTTCCGGATATCTACACTACAAGAAAACCAGGAAATAGTGACTAAAAATTCAATCACTGACTAAAATCGACCACTAATCGAAATAGTAACTAATTAAGTGACTAACGAAATCGATCACAATTTCCTAGGTCATTGATTTATAGTGATTGAATCAATGACTCAATTAGTGAGTGAATTTGTGATTGAATATGTGACTAAATCAGTAACCGAATATGTGCTGAATTTGTGACTAAATCAGTGATTGAATCAATGTCCGAATTTATGACTAAATCAGTGACCAAATATGTGATTGAATTTGTGATGAAATGAGCAAATCTATTATTGAATTTGTGACTGAATTGGTAATTGAATATGTGATTATATCTATACAATGAAATTGGTCATTGATTTTGCTTTTCAATTTCCTTTTTTAAATAATATAAAGCTGTTAAATTTTATATATATATATATATATATATATATATATATATATATATAACATGATGCGATATATTGCACAATTTTATCATAGTGAGACTAGTTTCACATAAATATTTTTCAAAATAATACAATTATCCAAACAAGGTTCATAATGTTGTTACATAACTAGGGTTCAATACAAACAATACAATACTAATAAGATAAAATCTAGATAAGGCGCATAAAGTTTCAAATCATATTTGAGGAGGTTGAAAGTTCATATTTTTCATCAAGAGATGCAACATTTTGTATTTTGTAGAATTTCTTTTCTATTATTGAACATTCTATCACGAAGATTATCCCTTTCAGTTTCAACACAACACCAATATAATTATAACATTTCACCTCAAATTAAGTTAACTCCCATTCCACCATCATTGTAGATGTCACAGTAGGCTCATTTTAAAATTAAGTTAACTCACTTTCTAAATTATATATCTCTAAAAGTCCAAAATTTCTCTTACCTTAGGTTCTGCAGTAGACGCACCTCATTTCAAGGCCTAAAATGATCCAAAGTCTTTTATAGAAAGCTCAAGAAACAAACTGTAGAATTACACTGACAACAATTAGATGTGTAGAGATGATATCATCACAAATTTCATTAAACAAAAAGCACATAGATTCTCAAAATGGGCTCACTTACTCCTGACACAAAGTACATAACAACTCCTCTTCTTAGTGTCACACCAGAACATAAATTGGTTTTTTTTTTTCTACAAAATCATTGTCCAAAATTACCAACTTTCCATTGACAAAATTGGTGGATAAAATCCATTTCCCCTCCCTTGAATGTCACTAGTGCACACTAGCAATTAAAACCCGCTAGGACTTAAAACATGGTACACTAACCATAAAGCAACACTAACATTATAAGCACATTTGCCTAATATATTATGAAAAGTTCAATAAGTTAATTACATTACAAGCACATATGCACATTCATAAAACTCCCGTGATTATAATCTATGGATAACACTTGGATGGCTCTAGTAACACAAGAAAACCCAAGGCAATTCTCCCTCTCCCTTTGTTGCTCACTGATCTTTAATCTCCCAATAAAAAATAAATTAAAATTGAAGTAACAAAAACCCAACTAAACTATATTGAATCCTATCTCATAAAACTAGAGCAATTATAACAAAATAGAAAAAAAACTTGAAATGTAGTGCTACTCTACTGGACAAATCTCATGCTTTTATATCTACAAATTTTTATACAAGGTAATTCAATCCATCCAACGATCTCATCAACACCAAAGTCATCAAAATTGTAATTTGGAAGCTTAGTGGGTAGAAGGAGTAGCATAAACAGTCAGTGAAGCTCATACTATTATATTGAAATGGCTCAAAGATTACGTATTTCCACTTTCTAATACTTCTTTCTTAGTGGGTAGGAGTAGAATAAACACAATGAAACTCATGCTATTATATTGAAATTAAGCACTCATCATAAAAGCAAGGTAAAATAAAAGGAGAATAAGAAAAGACTCAATAATAATGTTGTACCCAACAATGCTACCACAGTGACTTATAACCACAAAGACCCATAATGATGAATGTAGAGAGTTGAAATAGTAGCTCCTGCCAAGCAACATGATGGTCCACTTTGATGTAGCAATACCTACATTAGAGCTCCACTAAAAGACATTATGGCTGAAATAGTGTTATAGAGCATAAATGGTCTATACACGCTAGTTTATGAATCTGGAGACTAAGGGCTAAAAGTGTGTGTCAATTTAGAAAATTTCGGGTGAGAATGTTTGGCCTTCGTAGTTGCAAGAATGGAGATTTAGGGTCGAAGAGATAACATGTTTAAAAGTGTTTATAAACAAACCAGCGTGTAAGATACCCTGTCTGAAATTTTTTGTTAGGTAGGGAAAAAAGGGAAAAAATAGGTGGGAAAATAAAAAATAAAAAATTAAAAATTAAAATAAAAATAATATAATAAAAATTAAATAATACAGTGACTGATTTGGTGATTATTTTTTGTAACAAAAAATTCAGTCACTAAATCACAAAAATAATTTTTGGTTACTGATTCAGTCACTGATAGTGACCAAATTTTTCGATCACTGATTTCAGTCACTATTCACCAGATTTCTAGTATAAATCGTATGACCATGGTTTTTTCCCATCACTAGTTTGCTTTCTACAACGAACAATACGACCTCGCAAGCCCCATCACTGTAATCGAGAGTGACACTAACGTCACCAGTGGCCACCATTGCCACCTCCAATGCTTTCCCTATTTCCTTCTTTTTGTTTCTATATTTCTTTTGAAAAAAGGGGTTTCCTCTAATGGTGTTTTTCTTTTGGGATTTCTTTGTTGATATATAATCTTGATGTTATGCTTAAATATATAATTGGAGTCTTTATCGGTTATTTAGGTCATCACGTGTTGTATATAGGGATAGCAACGGGACATGGACGAGTTTCGCTATCCCATACTCATCCTAAAGAAAAATTTATCCTCATTCTCATGCCCAAACTCAACAGGTATGAAATTTTTGTCTCATCCTTATCTGTACTAGGTAACGGGTATACCCTCGTACTCGTGCCCGTACCCATGACTATTTTCTTACTCTTTCAATATCAATTAATTTTTACAAAATAGTAAAAAATTATTGCAAAGGAAGCATAATATTATCAAATATTCAATATCAAAAGGATGTATTATTATTTTTTCAATATCAAATATTTGGAAATAAATTATAATTGCATATGTTTCAAATTAGAGTACCAAATAAAATTTCATGAGAAACAAAACATTTATTAAATTTCCAAACATTAATGAAACAAAGTTGATAAAATAAAAAAAAAATACTTTCCTCGAATTCTTTAAAAAGGTTCAATTTAAAAAAAAATCAATTTAGTCCCTTTATTTAAAATTTTGATTCAATTCAATCCTCATATTTCTTAAAACGATCCAATCTTGTTCTCTCCATTTTCACACCAAAATAGTAATGAAGCTTAATTACAACTTTTATTGAATGTTGTAATTAAGCTTAATTACTAATTTGGCCTCAAATTGAATATGACAAAATTGGATCGTTTTAGAAAATATGGAACTAAGTTGAATCAAAATTTTAAATAGAGGGATTAAATTGATTTTTTTTAAATAAACCTTTTTAAACAATTAGAGGACCAAATTGAACCTTTTTAAAAAATGGGATGACTAAATTGAACCCAAAAATAACGTGGGACCAAAATGAACAAAAGTAACAAATTAGATGACTAAATCACTAATTAAGACTCACAATAAACAACAAATAAAAATGTTAAAAAGAAGTATAAATAATTAAATGTGTCTTAGAAACAATGTGATACATCATTGAATGAGATCGCATGAAGAAAAACAAATGTATAATTAACAGTATGATAAAATAAAAAATACCTTAGAGATCTAACAAAACTTTTCAGATATCAAACTAGTAGAACTGTTGAGAGATAATGAAAATTATTTTAGCAAAACAAAGAGTACTTCAATTTAAATAGAAATTAAACATATAAGAATAAAGAAGATATTTTTTATATTACCTAATAAATGAATGATTTATGCTATTAAACACTTAAATTGAGAGTTAAACATTCTCATATGAAAAAATAAACAATATATAAAATATTTAAAAGAGTAAAAATATTCAAATATAAGACATAAAAATATTTAATTTACATATATCATTTGAACATAACTCCACAAAGGTTCTGATAAAAGAGAAATTATTTTAGATATTTGGATTGATTTTATGGTAAGCCAAACAATTAAAAAAGAGAAAAAAGTATGCACCTTAAGGAAAAAGAAAGGTTATAAAACTAAAGATTAAGAATAGCACACACATGCATACACATAAACTACGAGTATTTTAGTAATTTAAATAAGGACGGGGATGTGGGCGAGGATGGATATTAGGGCAGGTATAGGGACAAGGGTAGGGCAAATATGTACATACACATCCCCATACCCAATTGAAAAAATTAGGTATTACCCATACTCATACCATTCAATGCGGGGATTCCCTATCAAAACATGGATGAATTTTGACAGTACCCACAAGGATGAGTTTATTTGTCATCCCTAGTTGCATAGAACTTTAGGGATCATCAATGTGAGAAAATAAACTTTTGTCTCAAGTGAGGGAAGCTAATTTTAACTATAAAATGTTTGGTTTCATTTTTTATGGTTGGATTTGTATTGATTTGTGATTGTATGATCAATTGCTATGTTTGTTTTGTTATTAGCTAGTGAAATGAGATGATGGATTAGTAGTGCATGTCTATGTTTATTTTGAATTATTAGGGTTTCTATGATTTGCATTGTGGGATGTATGATTTAGGTTGAGATTATGAGTTTAACATGAATATGGTGTGTTAGTGAATTGTGTGAAGCGTGAGATAAGCTATTAGGATGGTTTGTATTGCCAATTTACAAGACTTTGGCATCTGCGTTATGCATACTCACTAGGCAAGTCCCTTACATGCCAAACGAATGCGAAAAATGAGTTTGACAGAGTCAGGGGAGGTATGCTCATTGGGTGAGTAGACTCTCATTGAGCAAAAGCCAACCTTGAGTTTGGCAAAGAGTTAGGAAGGGCGGCTTGTTGAGCGAGTATGTTCTCACTTGGTGAATTATCATGTATTTTGTTCTAGTGCTAGACTCGCTAATCGTTGAGCAAGGAACCTCCAAGAGGAGCTCACTAGGCGAGTGATTGATCTTACTAAGCGAGTTTCACAGTTTTAGAAAGATTTAGATGCATAATAATCTATGAAGTAAATTGTGGGAAAATTATTTATGAAATGAGATAAAGATTTCAAGGAAGTGAATTCAAGAGAAGTGAATGAGATATATTGTTTTGAATGTTGTGATTTGTTGTATGGCAATATTATTCATAAGAATGAAGGGTATGGTAAGATAGTTTATTGTTATGCATTGGTCAGGACATTCATTTTGAAATCATCCTTATACTCTACTAGATTGACTGACTTAGAGGATGGAGTCTAGGTGGTGAAAAGTGGAAGAGGATTTTATAACGAGTTTTGGGATCGAGGGCCCCTGTTCTATTAAGCTATAAGTGAACTTACCTTATCATGAGGGAGAAGGAATAAAGTATCACTACTAAATTGTAACACTTACGAATTTCTTTTTATATGATAGGTGTAAGGCTTTTAGAGTTTGAGTAAATGATAAATTCAAATAATTGAGTCTAAATTATATATATATA
>Ga0214543_1010990_pt1 | contig 13013 bp, 5 predicted proteins | sample CNSS2metaG_FD_160094 | JGI IMG/M metagenome (GOLD analysis project Ga0214543, IMG submission 160094) | Root nodule microbial communities from cowpea collected in UCLA plant growth center, Los Angeles, California, USA - CNSS2 | ecosystem: Host-associated > Plants > Roots > Nodule | place: USA...
CTTTTGAGCAATTGGTCCACAAGATTGGACTCCGTCATCTTAATTATGTAAGTTTACATGAGGGGGAGAAATAGAAGATGTAAAGAACATTATTATATAGAATGATGTACTCTTTTTCCTTCACTAGGTTTTTATCCCAAAGGGTTTTTCCTAGTAAGGTTTTAATGAGGCACATTCTCTTATATCAATGGACACTCAAGGGGGAGTGTTATGAATTAATGATTGTCCATTGATTTGATACATCTCATATGATTGATACTCATATGATTCATTACTCTTTATGTAAATATTTGTATTAACTAAGTTGATTTGTTTCCTTTATGGATTACATGTTGTATATATAAATAAGACTCTTCCTATCAATAATAATACACAGATGATTCTCTATTGTTTCCTTATTCTCTCATTCTCTATTCTCTATTGTTTCTTCTCTTCTCTATTATCTATTATTCTCTATATTATTCGCTTTATTTCATAACATAATGCATTTTAATATATAAGTAGTCAATAATATTAATATATATATATATATATATATATATATATAAAAAAATATAAATATATATATATATATATATATATATATATATATATATATATATATATATATATATATAAATAAGTACAGTTACTTTAAATATGTTCTAATTCAATAATATATATATATATATATATATATATAATTTTTATTTTGCACAAATTTTGTTCTAGGGATTTTTATTTGATTTTATTATTGTGTTATTGGTGTGAATTATTTCTAAACTAGTTACTAAGTTCTTATGTAAAATGTTGATTGTCAATTGATTTGATAATGGTCTTTTTCTCAAATGCGTTTTTTTTTTTTTTATTTATATTTTTGTTTTTTTTTTTTTTTTATAATTTTTTTTTTTTTAAATGTGTTTTTTTTTTTTTTATAACTTACAAGACCTTAGTTTGAATATTATTTACGGAAAATAAACTTAGCTGCATTCGGATCAACGACATATTATTAATATCTTAACAAGAATCTCGTTTATATTAATTAAATTCATTGATCTAAAAATAGTTTATTCAACAGCAAGAATCAATGAAAATGTTTTCGTTTATTTAATCTGATATTAAAAAAGAAGTATAGTAGATTAGAAAGTGTGGTATCAGAATCGAGAATCAAACTCCGAAAAAACCCATAAAATAACAAAAATACTTTGTCCCAAATTTGGCTATGCATAATAAACATTTGACATATTAACTTAAAATTAATACAAAAGTTAGAGCAGATAATAATCTAAAATTTATTTATTTTTCATGTTTTCATTACAATGGAGTATGAGAAATATGTCTAATCTTGGTCTTAAATGTTCTTCAAAGTTATTACTTCTCTATTTCAGACACTTATGCAAGCAAGAATCAACCACATTAGTCACCTTACCAGCAGCATCTGATATACGTAAAATCATTGTAAGAAAGATGTGAAAACATCATTAATTTAATAATAAATAAAAAACATATTAAAAAACATGGTTAATTTAAGTATAAAGAATAAAATGTTAAAGAAATATGAATGTGATAAGAGAATAAATACCAATGTAAATGGTGATGGACTTGTTTATACCACAGCTTTTAGCACATTTGGGGAGACTTCCACATAATGCAAGACAAGTAACATAACAATAAGGATAGGTTAAAGGTGAATTTAAACATTGTATAGCACATTTCGCAGGACATGGGATTGCTCCAATTTTTAGAATTTGTACAAAACCCAACATAATTAACATTAAAACTGCAACTCTGTTACTTTTCATTTTTTTTTTCGAAAACTTTTCTGAGTCTCTGTATGCTCTGTAGATGCTCTTGTCGTGAAATTTTAAGGAACATGAATATCAATTTATAGACACATAATTGTAAAGAAACTTCAACACTTCATGTGTCAAAGTCTTTTAATGGCCATGTTAAGTTCATCCGTGTATAAACTGAATATAAAACTGAAAAAAAAAATTACACTTGATATTTATTTTATCTTTAGTAGTTTTGTCAGTTTCACTTTGACTTTCTTAAAATGGTCTATCAAAGTCTTTCAAGATTAAAACCACATTGATGTGTGTATAACTCGACGTATAAGACTACAAAAACACAGTTAGGTTCATCATATTTTCTTATTGTTTTTTTAGTATAGATTGGTCAGTTTTATTTTCATTCCATAACTCAGTTATGCTGAATCAAATCAATTCTTCTAAAAAAAATTATTTTACTAATAACGTCTCTAATACAATTTTTTTCTCGAGTTAGATAATTTATTATTACACATTATAACGAGTCTTTTTATTCATGATTGGATGAATGTTCATATATATTAGATGATCATATCCATACACAGTAAAACCAATTTATTAATTTGTATTAGACGAATTTGGTCATTTATTGATTAGACTAGCCTATCCATCCATACACTGTTTAAACAAGTATAACGATATATTTTAGACGAGTTTGTCTATACACAAATTGGACGGTTTATTAATACACATTGAATGAGTGTATCCATTCATTGATAAGATGAGTCTTGCAATACACATTAGATGAATTTGTCCATACACAAATTAGATGAGTTTATTAATACATATTAGATGGGTCTATTAATATACATTAGACGAGTCTGATCATTCATTGATCAAAGGAGCCTTGAATACATATTAGACGACTCTGTCTATTAATTTTTTAGATAGGAATAACAAAACACATTACACAAGTCATTTCATACATTGATTAGATGAGTATAGGAAAACACATTAGACAAGTATGTTCATACACTAATGAAATGAGTGTTCTAACACACATTAGACGAGTCTATCCATATATTGAGTAGAAAATTGTTGCAATATATATATTAGACAAGTCATTCTATATACTGATTAGGCAAGTCGAGAAATATATATGTATTAGACGAGTGTGTCCACACGTTGATTAAATGAGTCTTACCAATATATTAGATGACTTTCTATATACACTAATTAGATGAGTCTACCAATATATATTAGACGAATTACTTCATATACTAATTAGAGGAGTCCAACTGTTGGAAAATCACGCACTAAAAATAATAATTTCTTCAAGCGGAAGCACACTCAAAATAAAAGCAGAAAAATAAATAAAAGCACACAGGAAATTTTTTAACAAACACTCAATAAAAAGAATTATCACTGTAATTTTTTGTGGACCAAAATTTTTCTGGCAAAAATTACAAACCTTAGAATGACACACAACTACCCAAACCCCTCATACACCCAAGAGACATATTGAGTTATGGTGACAACTTTAAAACCAACTTTTTACTTTTATAATACTTTTCTGCTACTCTCTTCTTCACATTACTCAATGTGGGACTTGGAACTTTGGTGAATACTCACTTAAGAATCAACACCAGCAATATATATCAGACGAATCTAGCAATAGACATTACTCTAATATGTCCGATCACTACTCAATATTTTTATGTATAGTCTATCCTATATATTTTTTGGATTGTATACTTTTTATATTTTTCTACATTTCTAACCTTTCTAATTTTAGAGAGTTTATATTTACATTTTTTACATTGACTAACATTTATATTTTGGATCTTGTACTCTTTATATATTTTTTTATTTTCTAATTTTTGTATTTTTAGATCATTTACTCTTATATTGCTCTGCATTATCTAACATTATATTTAAGTTTCTTTTCACAAACTTTAAATATCTTCTAATATAATATATATTTATTACATAAAGAAAAAAAAACATAGAAACAAACACCCCTAGTGCGTCCGCACATGTTTCAAACTATATGGGGTAATCTTTTCACTAACTTGTCAAATTTTGTTCTTGTTAAAAAAATAAAACATTTATTTTTTGTTCTTTTACTTTTACTTTGAATGTTTATGGGTTTTGACTTTTGACTTTTGTATAGACTTTGAAGAAATTAATATCTTTTCCACTTGGGATTCCACTTTCTCCTAGGCTTTTTGTGTGGTTGATTTTGAAGTGAAGTTAATGCCATTGAATTTGCTTCCTAAAGTTTGCTCAACTTTAGTTCATGGCTCTCAATTCATTGTCCATTGACTTCCATTAACCATAGCTAATTGGTTTCTCGTAGGATACAACTTAATGGCCTATTTGTCAAAGCATATATAAAAGAAAAGGTGGAAAAAATATATGTAATAATTTGGAACAAAAGTTAAGATTATTCAATTAAATAGTTTTACAAAATAAATAAAAATATGTGATGCATATCATGAATATAGATGTCACATTTTTTAAAATTATTTCCACTCTCTTTCTAAACACACCACTTTATACTACTTTAGACAACATTAAAGACAATTTTTAACACATTTAATGTGATAAAATAATATTTGTATTGACTTAATATACTAAATTAATAACAAAAAATTTTCGAAATACTTTAATAATATTTTTTTCTTATTAAATAAATATAAATATAGAACATTAAATTGTATATTTGACTATTTAATAATAAAAATATTAATACATATTTACAATTACTTTTATTCTCGTACCTTATTCATTGTTCTATTTATTAAAATTAATAGTTAATAATTTTATATTAATATAATATATTTTGTATTTTAATTAAATTATTTTATAATTTTTATCACGTTTAATATGTTTTAAATTTCTACAAAATGAGGTAGTTTTAGTTCTTTTTCCTCCATCCATCACAGATACAAAATAATGATTTTTTTCCCCGGTATTTTTCAAAACTAATTAACAACTAATTTGAAAGAGAGATTGCATGAAAATTTCAATTGACATTTACTAATGTCTATAATATAATATTAATATGTGATATTTACTTCAAATTTTGGAAGGATAATATTTTTTTTTTAAATTGTCTGTATTTAAGTTTTTCTCATTTTATAGAGACGATAACAACAATCTCCAAATGTCTAGAAGGATGAAAGAAAATTAGATACAAAATCAAATTTGATTAATTTTATAGAAACCAAATTTCTATAAATTTATTTATAAATATTTTTGGAAGAAAAAATAAAAAGTCATCACTTTCACAAATTATAGGAAAAATATTTTACAATTTATTAGATTCTTCATAACTTATATTATGAAAAAAAAAATTAACTAAATTTAAAATATAATTTTTAATATTATCATACATATGTAATTAAATGATAATAATTCACAAATTCTTATTCTGTTTTCTATTATAAATGCATGGAAAAAAAAATAAAGAAAACGACATGTGAAACGGGGTGTTATGTTATTGAATTAGTTTATAGTTATTGTTCGATAACCGAACCTATTATTTAATTCTATTTAACTTGTCCAGACAAAATTTCTCGTGACCGGACACACCACACATCACAACATAACACAAACATTGCTTTCTTTTCCCATCGCCATATTAGGGTTTCAAACTTCCACTTTCCCTTTCTTCCCTCTCATCTTTCATATCTCATTTGCCTTCAATTCATGCTTTTGATTTTCGCTTTCTTTCTCCAATTCGCCTAATTCCACCATATCGTGCGACGCGGTACATTTACTTTTCTCTCTCCACGTTTCTTTCTTCAATGTGCTCTGCACCTGCCATGTCGTTTTGGCGGTGATTGTTATTTTTTTATTTTTGGTGAATTGGTGAAATTTTCCTCCTTTGTGGGGCCGTTGTATCGAGTTTGGGTTTGCAGCTCGAATTTAGGGGAACTAGAATGCTCGATTTGGGGTATTTTGTTTTGAAAATAGAAATAATGAATGTGTGCTCTGTTTTCGGCTTTTGGTTGTTTGGGTGGAATGTTTGGTTTTGTTTTTTATTCTGTGGGAAATAGAAGGAAACATGGGAACTGCATCTTGGTTTATGATTCTATGTTGCTTATGAAGTAACGATTTAGGGGCAAGTTTTCGTGGAGAAAGAAATGCAGTTATAAATTATAATCTTATGGAGGGATTTAATGTTGCTTTATGAGGAGGGCTTGTAATTTTTCATGTATGCTTATAGCTTGATTGTTGGTTAGAACGGAGTATTTTTGGCTTGTGTTTTTAGTAAGTGTATTTAGTTGTGTTCATTTTGAGTGGATTGGGCCTCCCTTGAATTCAATTTGAAAATCTCCGTCCAGAGTGGCGGTGGCATTGTTGTCATGTATGGTTTCAACCTGTGTCTTTGTATTATAATTGCTTGTTTAAACACCGGTGCTTATGGCTTATTGCTTATGTTTTTCCTCCTTGGTATTTGTGGAGCGAGTTTTTTTGAGATTATTATTTGCGTATATCCAGTTTTTCTATTGATGAAAATTTTAATCCTAGTTTCATTCAGCCAAATGCTAGTTTTTAGCGTGTACCATTATGATTAAGCCAAGTATATGCCTGCCTATGTTAGACAGTTTAGCTTTTCCCAACTTTGATGGCTGGATTGGAATGAAATGTATTTAGATTAAAATAATTGAGTGCAAATTTTCTTAAACATTGGACACTGTAAGTTTTTTTTCTTTTTTTTTTGTTTTAATCTGTTATGAGTTAGTCATGAGTTGATCAACATTTCTATTTCTTTGGTCTATGGCCTATCATAAAGGAATGCTCAAAGAAGTTAAATAGCTGTAATATTTTGGAAGATTAAAAACGGCGGAGCTCAATCTTTCATTGACTAAAGTAGTGCCATTAATACTTTATTTTGTGAAATTATTTTTCTCATCCATACATGAATCTTATAAATTTCTTTTCACCTTTGGGAGGGGGTAGTTATCTCAGGTGGGGTTGGCCAGTGACCAGGCATTTTACATTCATGCTAAAGGTGAGTTCGAAAGAATTTACAAAGATGTTGCCTACAGAACTTATTTTTGAGTGAACGTTGCAAGTAGTGCATGATATAGACTCAGATTTATAGTAATACACTTTACTACTCGGGGAGTTCTCATTCCTAAAGTTGTAGATTTCTTTTGATCAAGTTTGGCATGAGTGAACTTTCTTGTGTCGTGTTTTCTTTATTATCATTGACGTTGACCGAAATGAATACATGAGAGAAGTTTGCGGGTTAGGTCCCTGTTACGTAGTTGAACCTGCAATTCATGCTGGGAAGGGTGGTGATTTAGTTGGTCTAGAAGATTTGGGCTGAGGATATAATTATGGGTTATAAACTACGTTCTCTTTGTTCTTAGAGTCATAGACTGAAGAAACAATTGCTCATTTTACCCCTAGAATTGAAATTACTGAACAACTTAATTGATCTATTGCCATAAAACACCAATTGTCCATCTTGGCTTTGTGCACTAGCATTCTCCCTTGCACGCATGCCTTTTGACATATATGCGAGGACAAATGATTCATATTGTTGTCTGAGTCGGTTTAATTTTGGTTTTAGATTTGATGTGTGTTTGTGCTTGTAGAGTGGTTGTTTGCAAATGTTGTCTCTGATTAACTAATAAACCGGCATCAAGTATATGCATTAAAAGCTACTCTTTGTTCAGGTATATTGGAATCTCACCTGGGTTCTAATTGATGCATTCACACCGTTAGCAGTTGGGTTCCAATTCCAAGATGAGCAATTCTCACTCTGAAAATCATGCAAGTGATTTATTCTTTGTAATTTCATCAATTAGTTTTCTGCAGTAGCCTAGTTGGTCTGAAAGATAGAATTATGTACCTGCAGGATGAAGCAACTGTGGTGGGATTTGAAGTTCCAAAATCACCTGAATCCAGTTACAACAATGTCTACCCTGGAAATGAAGATGAAGCAAGGGATCCGCCTATGGTGCCTTCACATTTGCAACACACTTTGCTCAATTATCATTCTACCAGAGACACTGCAGGAACAGTTCCATTGCCTCAGAATGTGATTCTAAATCATCTTTACATCGAGAATAGAGAGTCCCCAAGATCTGTGGTGGCTTTGGGATTCACTCATCGTTTCCGTTCTAAATATGTTACAGTCGTGCTTTACAAACCAGTCCAAAGAAGGGGAAATACAGGTGTTTAATGTTCATATTCCAAACCTTAATCACCCACCACTGTTTGTAATGATTTATTGTAGACTCAATATTCCAATTACTGGAAATGATATTTTAATGAACTTAAGTAGATTATTTCTTGATAACTTAACTGTATATTTGTTTGTAAATTGGTTAAAATTTCTTTATGAAGCCCTATCTTAAGTGTTTTAAACTAGTTCTATAAAGTGATTATAACAAACAGTATTCGGTTCTTGGGTAAGGTATATATATATATATATATATATATATATATATATATATATATATAAAAACATGGATCTTGAAATTATGGAGGCTAAAATGCAATTTTTTTGAAAAGTTAACAATAAATAACTTGTCAAAGCACATAAAGATTTATTTAAGAAAACTGATTCTTCAATGACTACAACTAGATATTTCTTAGAAGCATACCTTTAAAACCGGGATAAGTATTCAACATCAACTATTTTTAAATCATCCCTTTCATTTCATGAGCATTTTAATCCAGCTTATTAGTTTTACGACATATGTCTCTTTATTAATTGTGTAATAACCTTAATTGGATTTAGTATAGCTAAACATAAATTGTCAACAAGTATGAATGTTGAAATATAAAATTAGGATTAAGTTGGTACATGATTAAAGAGAGTAATAATTTAAAAGTATAATACAATAAATAATTAAAGTAAATAATATTATAATAATGATATTTAATGTTTAATACAATAAATATTTTAATGTTTAATAGTTAATTTTGTAAGAAAATATTAAATTTAATTAGTTAAATTTTAAATTAATTTTATTATATATTTTTAAAATTGATATGTAAGATATAATAATTAAATATTTATAAATATATTTATTACCATAATAAAATGAATAACTAAAAAAATATTAAAATGATTTTATTTTTGTTAATATATATTTACATTAAAATTAAAGATAATTAAATAACGAAAATAAAATAAAGTTTATTTAAGTAAGTTTTGATAATTTATTTTAATAGAATTTTATTATGAAAACCAATTTTTATTTATTTAGTAAAATTTAATAACAATTTTATGTTTTAATTTAAATTTTATTTTATTTTAACTTTATGTTATATTATAAAAAATTTAATTTGACATCAAATTATTTTGAATTATTTGTTTTATAAACTATTTCAACCATACTTATTTTATTATATAAATAAAATCTTACAAAGCTTTCTCTCACTTCCCACACTCTTACAATAAATACCAATATTTTCATTATATAATACTCCAACAATTTCTAAATTCAAAAATACCCACATAACTTATGGTATTACTGTCAATGATAAATAGAAAAAGTGGATTGAAGTGAACAATGCATATAACAAATCTAATGTGACCCAATTTGATGTCTTGTGTAAACATCTTTGTTAACCACTTGAGACTTGCTATACAAAATCACTCTTTTTTGTAAATTGTTTTTTAATTATAATCTTTTAATAATTTGTATTTTCAAAATGTCTCTTTCTCTACTTTGGCCAACATACAGTATTTTTGGAATACAGTTAAATTGTAATGACATAAACAGTGGTATTTAAAAAGTAGTACGGAAAACGTCTAAGGTTATTATATTTGGTGTAGAAAAACAATGAATTAATAATAATAAATATTATTATTATTATTATGGTTAGTGGTGGATGTCGAATAATATTGAAAGAACTCTAGATGGTCCTGAAAGGGTGGGATGAGTTATATGTACGGACCGTGTTCTTTGTGTCGCTATCCATTCTTCCAACTTTTTAAATAACACTATAAATGTGACAGGTTATTCAAAAAATTTAATCAAAGAATGATCAATTAGTGCACTTATTTCTTAAAAAACTAATCTAAATATTTAATTATAACTCTAAACTACCATTAAGAGGTTAATTTATTATAACTATATTTTTTTTTCTGTTAGTATGAAATTTTTTAATCCATAATAGTATAAATATCTTTCTTTTTTTTATTCACCACATCCATTATATTTCACAGATTTTTCTATTAAGATAAAGTTAAATTATGTTACTTTATAATTTCATTTTATAAAAAAATATGATAGATTTAAATTTATTTTTTAATATGATATCAAAGTTTGTTATAATAAAATTTGTTAAACATATTGTAATTTTATTAAATCATTTACAAAAATTTAGTCATCGATGTGTAGAAGGTATGTTTATGATTTTTCATAAAGAAATGTATTAAAAATCCTACACCTACTATATATAAAATCAAATCATAATATATCAATCATAAAAAATGACTTCTTAACTTAAAAACTAGCTTTTGTAAATATGAACTAGACTTAAAATTTATATATAATATTATCATATTTTATTAACTATTACATATTCAAGTCATTAGATGAATTTTAAGTATTTTGGTTTACTCAATTTATTATTATAAACTTTCCTGTAGGTGAACAAATTGAGGTGGGTTTTTTCACATATTTAGTATAGAAACATAAGTCTATGAGAAATTGTGTTTAAGTGAATATGAATTTGGTGAATATTTAAGAGAGAATATGAATGGATGATAGTTACTGACCCATGTCATGTTCATGTCCATGTCCATGGCCATATAGTTATTGTTTGACTTGCAACTTGATTTGTTGTGGGCCCAAACTTGTTTTAGAGAAGCCACAACTTCTGCTCTTCTACTTGTCAACTATCTTCATTACCTCACTCAAACATATTTTTAAGTTCAGTTTTTGAATATCAATTAATAAATTTGGTCAAATGTTCCCACACTTGGATACAGAAGTGCAAATAGTTAAAATATGTGTGTATCAAAATAAATAATGTATCCCTGCGTTCTAAAAAGAAAAACTCATCTTTTTATACTAATTTACTTCCGATTCTAACAAATTGCATGGGTTTTTTTATAATATTATCTAATTGTTGAATTTGAAATTTAAAAAAAGAAAAGTTTATTTCATAATATTATCTATTGGATTCACACCATAGTTATTTGAGCTGATTACTTAATTTAATTCTGCAAATTTTTCCATTTAATTATTCTGAACAAAGGTTCATTGTAAGGCGTGAAAATAGAAACAAGAACATTGTCCGATGCTTAATGGTACACTAAACATTGTCTTAAGTTTCCATCTTGATATTGAAAGTTTGATACGGATCTAATTAAAATATAAATTTGTAAAATTTTAAGAAATATATTATAATATGAATTATTAGGATCATATAATTATAGTATGAAATATTATGAGTGTTGAAATATAAGATATGTCATATACAAAAAATATGGTACAAGAAGAATTTATTGTTTTATTTTATTCATATATTTTCTCTTTCTTCATATATATATATATATATATATATATATATATATATATAAACAAAATGTAACATAATATAAAATTAATTATAATTTAAAAATTCAAAAATAAAGTCACAAAATAATTAATAGGATAATTATTTTTTTCAAATGTAGATTTAGACGAAATAACAACTTAAATGAATATGAATTTTAGTGAATGTTTGTTGTAATTATAATAGATAAGAAGAAATTGAAGTATGTAAATGGGATAAAAGCAACACGATAATCATTATTTGGTATAAGAAAAACTATGTATCAATTTATATATAATTTTTAAAAGTAATATTTTCTTTTTTCTAAATTTGTGTGCGTATATTCACTTCTAAATTTAAGTTACCATTTTTTGGGAACAATCTTGTTTGACACAAATTTGAATATTCTTTCTGTTATGGTATCGTAGCATGCAGAAGCACAAGATCGTGACAATTGGAAATTAAAGAGAAATAAGTAAAAGAGCAAGAGAAATAACACACAAGGATTTACGTAGAAAACCTCTTTTGAATATAAGAGGAAAAACCACGGGATGATAATGAACAAAGTTCCACTATGAAAAGAAGAGTACAAAGCTCTTGAATGGAAACAAGAATCCTCACAAAAAAAAAAACACTCAGGTGTATATTACAAAGTGTGTCTCTATAAAATGTTGTTCTATCTTTTTTTCAAGTCATGGAGATGTTATTTATAGGCTTCAAAACTGAACTAGTTAATAAGCCATATAAAGAGTCTTCAGAAACTGCACTAGTAAATAGGTCATATGAAGAGTCTTCAAAATTGAACCAGTAAATAGGCTATATGAAGAGTCTTCAAAACTGAACCAGTAAATAGGCCATATGAAGAGTCTTCAAAACTGAACCAGTAAATAGGCCATATGAAGAGTCTTCAAAACTTAAGCAGTAAATAATTAATAATTAGTGCTTAAGTAACGTGTGGTATTAGGAATTGAATGAGAACCACATATTCTAACAATCTCCACCTTGGTTCGAATTCTACAAGTGTTCATCGTCCGATAAAGTCCCAAAGGGCATTCAAATGTTGTATAGACCAACCAAGTCCAAACAATGTTTAAACTTGGTAACTGGAAGCGGCTTGGTAAGCATGTCTGCTGGATTCTCAGAAGTGTCAATCTTTTCAACCATAATTTCTCCAACAACAACAACATCTCTAATAAAGTGATGTTTTATATTGATGTGTTTGGTCTTGTCGTGATAACGATTATTCTTGGTTAAATGAATAACACTTTGGCTATCACAAAACACAGTAAGAACTTTCTGTGTTAGACCAAGTTCATTTACCAAACCTCGAAGCCAAATAGCCTCTTTCATTCCCTCTGTGGCTGAAATATACTCTGCTTCGGTTGTAGATAATGCAACAATAGATTGAAGTGTTGCTTTCCAACTGATAGCACTATTACAGAGGGTAAAGATGTAACCTGAGAGAGATCTTCTTCGATCAAGATCACCAGCATAATCTGAGTCAACATATCCTACAACATTATCAGTTGTAGCCATTTTTTTGTCAAATACCAAGCCAACATGAGAAGTACCTTTTAGATATCGAAAAATCCATTTTACAGCATTCCAGTGTTTCTTGCCGGGATTATGCATATACCGGCTTACCATGCTAACAGCATATGCAAGGTCTGGCCTGGTGCATATCATGGCATACATAAGACTGCCAATAGCATTAGCATAAGGAACATGTGACATGTACTCCATATC
>Ga0214543_1010991_pt1 | contig 13013 bp, 9 predicted proteins | sample CNSS2metaG_FD_160094 | JGI IMG/M metagenome (GOLD analysis project Ga0214543, IMG submission 160094) | Root nodule microbial communities from cowpea collected in UCLA plant growth center, Los Angeles, California, USA - CNSS2 | ecosystem: Host-associated > Plants > Roots > Nodule | place: USA...
ACAATCCATGAATCACATCACTCATGCATAATCATTTATCACATGCTTTTAATATAACAATTAGATTCAAGCCAGTAATAACCATTCAAGATCAGAGAAACAACCAAACTACAGCGATCTTGCGATACAAACTGCTCTCACTAAAGAGCTCTAATTCAAGATCGGACCGGTCAAAGTTAAAATCTATGTGTTAAGGATCCGCTGTTAAAATATCAGCTCGATCCAACGATTAACGAAGTAGTAACTTTCACTTTACGAAACGTGTGCAGTGTTGTCAACAACACAAATTCAGTGACCTTGCGATAAAAACTACTCTCACTACAGAGCTCCGATTAAAGATCAGACTGGTCAAAGTCAATAATTTCATCTCGATCCAACGGTTAACGTAGTAGAAATCTTCATTTTACAGAAAGTGTGCAGTGCAGAAAAAGAGTAGCGCCACATCAATAAAACATACTTTCACACCATACATTTTTATTCGACCAACAACCTCATTCAAGCATCACAACCATACAACAGACCAAAAGTCGGCAAAATAACTTCAAAAACATAAATCCTAGCTTCCCTTACCTAGAAAGAGCTAGTCCAAACGACCCCGACCCTTAAGCGAATGAGAAGGACAACTCCAAGAGCATATTTAAGAGCTGAAAATCTCAATACAGAGGAAGCACGAGATTATTATGAGGAACCCTAACGGCAAGCACGAAGATTAAACTAAAAGAGAAGAGTATGCATCGGAAGTAACTTACATGAGTGAAAGAAATGGGTTAAACCCAGTTGAACTTAGATAAACCCCAAATCCTAGCAGAGGAACGTTACTGTTCTAAGAGAAGGAGGCTATTTTTCTAAAAGTGAAAAGATTGAAAGTGTTTCAGCTGGTTTAGGGGCTTTGGTTCCTTATGGGCCAGCCCTAGGCCCAACTTATTTGGGGCAGTCCTTTAAAATAAAGGTAGTAAAATAAGTGGACCTTACAGACTTTCTATAGATCAATTAAAGAAGGTATTTTTTTTCCTGTACCTCTATATATTTTTCCTTCATCCCCGTAAATAAAACTTCCCTTCTATACCTTTCTTGGATAATGATTTGTGGATTGTAGAATTTTGAATCAAAATTATATTTTCTATTATATATTATGTAATCGAAAAGTTAAAAATAATTTTCAAATTATACCGTTTGAAAGTTGTTTTTTAAAAAATAATTTAAATTGTATAATTTAAGAATTAAAAATGATTTTCACACGGTGTAATTCAAAAATTAATAATTTTAATTTAGAAATTATTTTTCTAAAAGTTATTTTTACTTTTAGATTATATAATAAATAAGAGATAACTTCCATGTAATTCAGAAATTATCTGAGTAACACAATAAATAAAGGATAAAATAGAACTAAACACATAAATAGCTGCAGGAAGGATCTGTCGTTAAAGTAATTCTCTTAAAGAGACAAAGCAACTCCACCAAGAAAAAGAGTACAGAAAGCCTAGTGTGAGAAATGGGCCGAAGGTCCAATTCGTATGAATATTTGAACCAATTGAGTCAATACCATCATACATAGAAAAAAAAATATTTTAAGAATTTGCTTTACTTTGATTTTATCCATTATTAAAGGTGAAACTTAGATAAAATAAATCTTCAAAGTAAAAGTACTGACGAAAGAGGAAAAGAGGATAGCAGATTTTGGTTTAAAACTCGTTATAGTAATTTATGTATTAAGATGGGGATATTAATAATAAGTTTTAACCATCTTTTTGGTCTTGTAAAATTTTAATTTGGTCGCTCTATTTTTTTTATCTCAATTTGGTGTCTGTTTTGGGAAATTTGATGTCAATTTAGTCCTTTCCATTAGCAGTACAATAACAATTTTAAATGGGGTGTCACGTGTCAATTCGTGGATGTTTTGAATTATTTTTATTTTTTATTTATTTTTTTGATTTTTTTTTAAAAAATAAAAAAATTGTCATGTGTCAAGTTATCGTCGTGCCACGTGACAATGATAGAGTGATGTAGCAGTGATCATGCCACGTGTCAGTGTTATGCTAGGTGTCATTTACTTATTCTTAATTTGGTCATTATATTCTAATTTTTGTCTCAATTTAGTCCATTTTTATTAAAAAATATTACAATTTCGTCCCTCTCCAAATTGAAACAAAAATTAATTTTTATATAAATATTATACAAATATTTTTATTAAATTTGATATTTTTATTCAACTTGATATTTTTATTATATATTTAAGTTTATTTAAATTTGTGTTTCATATTCAATTTTACTTAAAATTGTTTTCAAATTTTAAATTGATATGTTTTTTATTGTTACATAAACTAGTTAAAATTATTTTTAAAATTTTTATAATTGTTATTTTTACACCAATTCAAACATTTGTGTACAAATTATTGAACTTTACACAATTTAAAAATATACAATTATTTGAAATATAAATTTAAGTAAAAAAACAATATTAAAGTACGATGTAATAAAATATCAATATAATTTATAAATTTTTTTCTATTAACAACTTTAAAACAATTTTAAATAAAGTTCAATATAAAATATTAATTAAATAATCTCAATTTGTTAAAAATATTTACTTGAAATATCAATTTTGATAGAAATATTTATGTACATTTATATAGAAATTAAATTTGATTTCAATTTGGAGAGGGACAAAATTGCTCAATTTTTACACAAGTTGGGACTAAATTGAGACCAAAATTAAAATAAAGGGACCAAATTGAGAAAGTGAAAATGACACTTGACATATAAGTGACATGTGTCATTATCACTGTCATATTACTCTGTCATTGCCACGTGGCACGATGACAACTTGACACGTGACATTTTTTTTTTAAAAAAAAAATTTAAAAAAATATATAAAAAAAGTCAAAAAATCCAGGAACTGACACGTGGCACCCCTTTAACGATTTTATTGGACTACTTTCGGAAGCGACCAAATTGAGATAAAAAAAATAAAGGAACCAAATTGAGATTTTACTACGAAAATGGGGACCAAAGGCATGATTAAACCTAATAATAATAATAATAATAATAATAATAATAATAATAATATAAACTAACATTATATATTCAATAAGCATCGGTACAGAAAAGACTTTTGACAACGATTATTTTTGCAATTCTATTCCAATTCTAGAACCAAAACATATTAGGACGAGATAAAAAAGGGACAACTTTTGGCCTCGAAAAGCAACCGAAGTATAAACTCCACATTTTGCCTCGATTCATCAAAGAATCGAAGCCATATAGTACAAAATTAAACATTTAATTCTAAATACGATTGACTTTTGGCTTCGGTTCATGTATAATCAAGCCATTATGCCACACTTTTTGGCCTCGATTGTGGTTAGAACCGAGACCATAGGTGAGTTTCTGCTTTGGTTGGTGTAGCAACTGAGGTCATATGTACTGTTTTGTTTTTTTTTTTTAATTTTTGTTTTTATGTATTCCCACATTTTCTAATCTGCATTTTTTCAAACAGAACATAACAGATAAATGACAATACATTTTATGAAACCCAACATCATATACAGTCTAAATACATTTAAAATTTTTTAGTTACAACAAGTGAATATCCTAATTAATATTATGTACATTCGAATTATAAATTTGGCACAAGCTATCTTACCAAACTTTGTTGACTTTGCAGGAATTGGTGCAATACTCTTGAATGTCTGCAAAATAAGACATTAACTTTAATTAGAATAGAAGGCAATGTTGCAAAGTATTTGTTTCCATTCAAATATATATTACCATTTCACAACTAGTTATAATACGAGTATGCACAATGGTTGTCATCCATTGCATTCCATGTTGACAAGTGAAGCCTGGATGTTGTGTTTCATGAAGATTTGATGAAGTTTTATTGAACTAACTTGAAGCCATTACTTTGGATTCATGCCTACATTGATGAAGTTATGGAGATTTGATGTTATTCATGTTGAACAAGCCTTGAACGTCTGCCCTCCACATGGATCAATCATTAGAAAAGAATGTTTGATGCTTATAATTCACATTGTAGACCTTGTAGCATTAATGTGATGTAATTGGTCTTTATTATGTCTTTTAATCTGTTGAAATATTTTTCAACATGTTAAAATGTGTCTTTTAATCTGTTGAATGAATTATCAATAGATTAAAAGGTTAGTTATAGTAGTCTTAAATTGTGACTTATTCAATCAGTTGATTTATTTTTTAATCGACTGATTTCACTTAAGTTAAGTGAAATCAATCGATTGATTTGAAAATCAACATGTTGAATTTCGTAACAGTTTGACTATTCAAAAGAGGATAGCAAGACCATTTTTTAGTGCGAAACCATTCTGGAAACCTTGAAATTCTTTCTCTTTCGTGATCATTCAGTTTGCAGTTGGTGAAGATTGATCTTGGATAAATTCTTGGAGCATTTTGTTTGTGTTTGAAGCTTGGAGAAGGTGTTTATGGTAGGCAGGGTTGTGCTACCACTAAGGTTTGATCTTTCTCAAGCTTTGTATGTATGCCTGGTGGTTTTCCAGGTCTGCAAGAGGTGTCTTGTTGTGCTGTTGTGATTCTTGTGTGATTCAAGAGTCTTTTGTCTGTGTTTTTTGCTTATTTTGAAAGTGTAAGAGTGTAAACTATAACATCCCTAAGGAATATTACTTAAAAATAAATAATAAAAGAAATAAATTATATCAAAAGTCGTCTCGATAATAATCCTAACGCGAAAAATTTAAATTTATGAAAAACATGCTCCAAAACTCATAACTTAAACATTAAAGTGTTACAAGTTCTCAAGATTCGTGTTTGTAAATAAAAGCATGATAAAGTACATATGAGAAAAACCCTAGCTCTACTCCCAAAGCTAGCCCTCACTCCATTGCCTGGACATCCTCAGCACCACCTGTATCAACATCTGCTCCCGTGTAATGAATCACACGATCATCGCCATACACACACAGAAAGGGTGAGCTGAGAAAAATAAAATAACAGTTATATAATACATAAGATAAAGTATACACCCATCTTATTTAGTCTACATAGTTCTTGGCTAAGACCTTAACCCCAACGCTTTGTAGCCTTCAAATCACACAACAGGTTAGCCTTGGACTCGGGAATATGATGCTCACACGAACCTACCCGCTCGTGGTCCTGCCTCTACGAACCTCCCCGCTCGTAGTCCTGCTCTACGAACCTCCCCGCTCATAGTCCTGCTGTACGGACCTACTTGCCCGTAGTCCAACACATGTGATCCACCAGCCCCGTACCTCCCCGCACATGGCATCTCTCAATCGTGAGCACGGAACATACGAACCTACCTCGCTCGTATCCTCACGTGAGAGTAATTGGATACGAACCTCCCCGTTCATATCATCACATGTTAACCACCATCCATGAACCTACCCGCTCATGGCACAACATCTCCCGATCCAAGTGTAACATCATTGTCAATTAAAATCAATGCACACAAGTCATAACCTGCACCGAAATTGCCTGGCGCAGTACCCAGTGCCGCTAGGAGACACATGCCCAAATCGCCTAGCGGTACCTGCCCGCCGCCAGGTGCCAGCGCCCTTCCAGTGCCACTGTATTTCAACCACCTCCTGGCGGGCATACCCTTGCTGCTAGGCGCCATGCAGTGTAGATCTCCTCCCCGCTGTTCCTATCGCCTAGCGGGATCAGCGATCCGCCAGACGCCATACCAGAAGCATTATGCTACAAGTTTTGGCACACAATTGGGTTGACTCTATGATCCAAATTACTCTATGGTACATTGGTCACTCATGTGTCAGTACCTGATTCTAATTTCCCATCAACTTCAACTGGATTTGGTTTCTCTATAATCCATCACTATCATTTTAACCCTTTCCATTGGGGTTCACCTACACTTATGTAAATTACATCATGTCTCAGTTTACCAATAGCGAAACCCAATTCCACTCATTTCTGTTACCCAATTAAGCTTATCAGTATCAATCCTATATTTACCCAATGGATGGAGCACTCTTCCATTACCCAACAACTCTTCCCAATTTCCATTTGTGCAACCCATTGAAATTCATAATTCCAACTTATCTATCATTCCTGTCTAACACTATTGATCAATACTATCAGTCTTTTCTAACATCAGACTATGAATTTACCATCATGTTTATTACCTATTAGACCACCTTGCACCCCATTTGCACATATACACACACACACACACACACCAATTCATTACTCGAGATACATGCATAATCGCTTTCTATTCCTCTATATTACCCCCATTCAAGCTAACTTCTCTCCGAAACCATCTCACCCATAACTCCTCTCACCGCCACTGCACCAGACTTCTCAGTGTGAAGCTTTCCAGTGGCCATCGCCTGGCGGCCAATAAGATGCTGCCAGGCGGTACGTTAGTGTCTGGTAGAATCCCAGATTTCTTGCTCCTGCGAACTCACTTCTTCTCTTCTACTGTTCCATCCATCACCACCCATTACTCTCGCGAAACCCGATCATTTTATACCACTAAACCACTCCATAATCACATACCAATCAAATAAATGCATCATTGATATCAAACTTTTGATAATTCAGAACCCTTCACACACTTACTTGAACCCCTAGGTCTCGCAATCGCAACCTAAATTCTAACCACTCGCAGAGACATCGTATCAATATAATCAATCATCAAATAAGGCAAAAATATCAAATGGAACCTCAACACATGATGAAATTCCCGAAAGCAAAGCAAAAGATCAACAAACCTAGCACACCGCCTGGCGGGATTCAACTCACCGCCAGGCAACTCGAAACAAAAACCCAGAACTGGGTTATACTGATGTGTCGCCTGGCGAAACCTGCATGCCCGCCAGGTGGTTTCTGGGTAGAGAGCCCTGAATTTCGCGAAAATAGCATAATTCAATATGTAGTTTCATGAAACCCGATTTATACCAACACAGTACATTTAGCACGAATCAAAAAGCATCAAAACAACTCCCCTTACCTCTAATCCTCGCTCCAAATTCAGATTGAATGTGACTTTAACCCAAAACCACTATTGTCCTATGCTTGCACTCTAACAATGGTTTGCTCTCAACTCCTTGCTCTGCACTGTGCCAATTGCCTCAGAAACTTCTGCTCAAACCCTCACACTCAACTCTCAGCTTCCTTTCCCTAATCTCTTTTCCTCTCTCATAATTACTCTATCCTAATTACCCTTTAGTACCTTAAACGAATTTTAGTAAATAAAAATATGATTAAGGCCATTCAATGGATATCAACCCATTATTTTTTAGCCCCTACGTTGCCTCTCCATTATCTGCTAGGTTTCCCAACCTTTTCATATTCATGCCCAAAAGAAATTAGCAAAAAGAAACTATTTAGTTCTTAACAAGGATTGAACCCACAACCTTCTAATTACAACGTCAGTGTATAACCAAATCAACCAATCATGTTTCGTGATAACTCCTACAATTTTAAGAATTTATCATCATGCCACGCATTCAATATTTCATTAAACAAAATGCAGAAATTAAATAACATTCAAGTGGCACACATAGGACTCGAACCCAAGTCCGCACACACAATAAAGTACTCTCAACCACTTGAGCTAGTACTTTTCCACATCATAGTTCCACACATTAATTGTTTTAAATATTTCTATTACCTGCCAATAATTAAATAATTATTTAAATATCTATTTAATTTTCTCGGGTCTTACATAAACTTTGTAAATCTTTTGAAATAGTGCAATGTTAGGCTTAGGTTGCCTTGACAAACTAGATGTAGCTCAAGTTTGAGTGAACCAGTATAAAAATCTTATGCATCAATCTTTTCTCTAACCCTTCTCTCTGGCATTATCATTTAAAGATTAAAGAACTTGGATTTAAACCATCTTTTTTATATTCTTGAGTGTTTTGACGACATGTGCAACATTGAGAATGTTTGTATAACTCATTGGAACCTGTCTTGATTGATCTTTTACATTGTTCTTGCTTTAAATATGAAATATGCCTTTCTGTATTTTTCCCAATACTTCAATCGATTGTTTTTCTGATTCAATCGATTGTTTATACCAGTACAACTTTTGTTTAGTAAAATCAATCGACTAACTCTATTTTTGATCGTTGAAAGTGTATTGTCTAGAGGTGTTTGTATCCAAACTTGGTGATCGAATTGATTCAATTAAAAACTGTTTTAAACCTTCAAAAGACATCCTACTTTTTAACTAGCCAATTCAACCCCCCTTGGCATTTCAACCATTTCGAAACTTACATTACACAATAACCACACTCATAAGAGTCAGTTTGTCTATTACACTACAATATATCAACACCATTACAAATAATTAAGGAAGAAAACCAAATCAAACAATTATAAATATATGGATAAAAATACAAAACTTGGAGGGACAACCATGCAAGACTTTTTGCCTTAGTCGTTGATCTCCCTAACAACATGTTATATTCAACAATTGAACTATGATAAAGGGAATGTGTTAGGATACTTATATATAACAAAGAATAGTCATAAGATTAACATTGAGTTTTACCAATCTATTACTTGACAAAGATGGTTGGGGGGAGGGCGGTGCAAGTTGCAAAGCCACACAACAAGGTTCTTCCTCAAGGAAACCACAACTAGCTGCCAATGATGCTTGAGAAGAAAATAAATTCATTGTTATACGTTCAAATGATAGATTATATTCATAAGTTAACAAAGATGACTTATCCAGCAATATAAGGGATAAAATAAATTTATTTTCCTCGTTGAAAGCATTTGTTCACATGTTTGGGTGTCATCAAACTTGTTGCCTTCATGAGTGAGTTGAGGGTCTATAAACCCATATACATCATTCAACCGTATTTCTAGTGACACAACACATATACATAAACACAAAATTGATTTCATATAAGTGAATAGATAAATAAATCATGTAATGGTAATAATTGAAAGCTTACATCATCCATAATTGAGTAATGGTAATTCAATTCCTCTTGTCCCGATGCAAGCTCCAAGACATCTTATTTATGTAAGTATAATGGGATCTCAAGGTCTTTCCAAAACATATTAGAATCCCAAGGAACCTGTATCGACTTAACAATTATGATTTTAGCAAGTTGGTGTAATGTACTAAGAGGATTGTCCAAAGAGAGAGGAATATTTTTGGTTGAGGATTTTCTTGTCGGTGCAATTGACTTTAAATGAAATACAATTTAAGGTTTAATATAATTAACATGTAAACTTAAAAATTTAGTACATAGTGGGTTTTAGAGTTTATATCGGGGGGTTAGAATTAACCAAATCTATAGGTCAAGCGAGGAAACATTGGAATGCTTCTGCTACAGTATATACCTCATCTGTTGGCACAATAACTAAAGCAAACGACACGAGAACCTCCTTTACCATGACCTTAACCTCATCCTCTGATTACTCCATACCTTGAAGAATTGTGGTTGCCTCAAATGTTGTTCCATGAGCCACTAGTGTCTTTATTGTACCATCCCAAATATATAGTTGACATGGATGACGCTAGGTCTCTTCATCAATTGATGTGTATTTGACACAAGAAGTTTCATTTTTTTTAGCTCCAAAGATATACCTAGATGTCAACTTGGTCTTAAATCCACAAAATTTCTCAGCCACCGATGACAAACATTTATGTTTAAGCGTTGCCACATTTGGAATATCAAATGCTATCTACAAAAGAGAAAATGACATCAATAATATTTAAATGATTATCAAGTAAAATCAAACTATAAATTTAATAACATTAATATTATTTACCAATAAATCTTGCCATATCATGCTCCGATCAGCTTCAGCCACATGATCAAAAGATGGAGTAAGGATTGATATGTTGAAATTAAGCAGTGGAATGATTAGCGTATTGACAAAAAAAGCAAGAGGGACAATGAATTAGGTTCTTAATAAAAATTGTGCTTTTAAAATTTTTCCCTTTTAGTATCGAAGTTCAATTAAAATTCTTTCCTTTATTTTAATAAACACAATAAAATAAAGAGAGTAGGAAAGAGAAAATTGCACATAGTATTCATATTGGTTCGGATCAAAAGACCCTATGTCTAGTTGTTAATCTCTTAAAACGAGATTAACTCAATCACTAAAATAAACCAAACTTACAATCAATGATAAGAAAGATTAAGGTTTCAAAAACACCTCCCTTGAAATCAACAAGGGATAAACACCTCACTTGAATCATACAAGAGATGAAGAAACACCTTCCTTTAATCACACAAGGAATGAAAACCTCTTTGAATCACACAAAGGATGATCGACTTCTCCTAGCAACAACATCAGCACTCAATCACTCAAGATCCCACTTAATGAAAGTTATTGCTCTACCCACACTAGGTTTTTCAAAGCCTTCCACAAAAAGTTCTCAAGTACTCAAACTTCTCTAACTTTTGTATTTGATAATGAAAGCCTACCACATTATTTATAGAAGCCTATTTAGAAATTAGGTTCACAATATGAAAAGTTAAGTCATAACTACCACAAATAATCGTTTATCATAAGTGATAATCCATTATCATAGAAACTTTTATAAAATCATTTTTCTCATTGTGATAATCTATTATCAGCCAGGATAATCTATTATCAGCCAGGATAATCTATTATCATCAAGTGATAATCGATTATCAGCAGTGATAATCGATTATCACAGAGGTTTTTCTCAAAAATCAGTTTTAACTAAGATAATCGATTATCACAAAGAATAATCAATTATCACTAATTTAACTATTTTAAATAACATACACAAATTACAAGACCTAAACAACTAAACCCCTAAGTTTTCAATGTATCTCTTGAATCCAAGCATTCTTTTAAGTCTTCAACATGTTTCCATGCATCATCATTAAGTCTTGCATACTTCTTCATAAGTCATCATCATCATCATCATCAAAACTCCTTATTGAAGGAAGATATCCATCTTCTTCTTTTTGTCAACATGATATTTTGTCTTGTGTTAATATTCCAAAATAACTTTTGAAGACGTCTGCATAAGGACCTATAGCTCTACTAGTGTCAACGTCAATATCGATAGGTGTTCTCTCACAATTAGCTCTTCTAATTAGGAGTTGTCTCAACCTAGTGGCTCCTCTAGTAAGTCTCTTAGTGGGTCCTTCATCCTTTGATGGATTATGATGTTCAACAATATATCTCTGAAAAGAAAACATCATGAAACATTAATAACCAACATATAAAATCACATATAAAACATTATTTAACAAAACACATAAATTTTTACAAGAATGTGAAATTCATACATAAAGTTATGGATTAGTCATAGGTATATTCCCTCATCGTGATCTTCTCAATTTGCGTGTACATCATCAACTAGAGGGACTTCATCAAAATTTATCGTTCTTTTAAATGAGTGGGTATCAATAATATTAAGATTACTCAAATTCTCTTCATTAACATCAATTTGTTTTTTTTATGAAGAGCGACAAACCAATGTTTAGACGCAAGATCTTTAACATAGAAAGCCTTAGATGCTTGTTGTGTCATCATAAATGACTCGTCTCAATAATCCACCTTTCAAAAATCAACTAGAGTCATTCCTGATTCATCCTTTTTGACATCACTCATATTGTCAACCCACTTATATTAGAACAATGAAATAGAAAACATGTATAATCAACCTCCTATATCTCTTATATTATACCATAATATGCCATTGATCCAAATGCAGGATTTTGATCTTTAGATGTGCAATTATTAATTTCATAACTTGTACAATAGATGACACCAAATTGCAATCCATTCACTAACCACATAAAAGTCCCAGAAGATTGTGAATCTTTCAAAACCTTAAATTTAAACCAAGTCATGAATGTTCATTTAAGCTCCATCAATTGTCATTTCTCATATTGACTTGGATTGTTCTCTTTCATAATGACTTTGTGTGCAGATAAGTGAGGGATCACCTCATCTGTGTTGTTCAATATGTATAGGTATGCTTGCAACAACTCTTTGCGATATTTGTTAACCACATTCATGTAAGACCCGGGAAAATTAAATAAATAAATAACTATTTATTTTATAAATGCGACAACGAGAATCCCTAAGTTATTTAATGTGCAGAGAGAAGACAAGGAACAATGGTAGCTCAAGTGGTAGAGCATGTTGACAGTGTGGGGAGGACTTGGGTTCGAGTCTTGTGAATGCCATTTGTGGGTTATTTTTATTATTTAATTATTTTGCATACAAGCATGGTTGTGGGATAAAATATTATAAGGCATGGTGCGCATGAAATGTCAAGAAACATGAATTAGCTTAATGGTGGTGCATTGACTTGGCTTTGACATGGTTGTGGGTTCGAACCTTGGTAGATATGAATTAAGTTTTCTTAAGACTAATGATGGAGGAGAGGGGTGAGAGTAAGGTCCTGGTGAAGGCATTTTCGTGTCGCTACCAAAAGGGATTTGGAAAACCCAAAAACAACATTGAGGATAGCGTTACAAAAGCGATGCGTGTGGTGTTCTACTCATGAAAAATGTAGTTTTTCGTATTTTTCGTGGGGTATCGCTAGGCGCTGGTTTTGTACCGCCAGGTTTTACAGAGGGGGTTTCACTGGGGAGAACAACACCAATGAGATCTGAGCCCAACCACATAAGGCATTGACACCACTCTCAACCCAAAACCTTAAGGCAATGGGTTTATGGGTCTTTATTCTTCTATAGTGCTCTACTTTCTCAATTCTGGTCAATGTGGAACTTAGACTCACATTTTGATTCTTAACAATCTCCCCATAAGGGTGAGTCCCTTCAACCACATTGGTACATTCTCCCTCCAGCGGAAGCTGCCTAACCACGAGTACTCCTTTTTTGCCCTTTTATGTACCGCCGTTCTTCTTAATTGGACACGTTTACCTGACCCACACTGTCAGGAAGACTTTCGATACTAGGACCATACTGGTACTGCACTCGTCTGAGCCGGTATTAACCATCGGCTCTGATACCACTTGTCAGGTTTTACAGAGGGGGTTTCACTAGGGAGAACAACACCAATGA
>Ga0214543_1010992_pt1 | contig 13012 bp, 8 predicted proteins | sample CNSS2metaG_FD_160094 | JGI IMG/M metagenome (GOLD analysis project Ga0214543, IMG submission 160094) | Root nodule microbial communities from cowpea collected in UCLA plant growth center, Los Angeles, California, USA - CNSS2 | ecosystem: Host-associated > Plants > Roots > Nodule | place: USA...
ACATCAATTGAAAAAAGACGGTTAAACAATATGAAGTAAGTAATGAGGAGTTAGTTAGGATGAATCGGAAATAATTGAGAATGAGAAAGAATTTGTAAAAGCAGAAGAATATAAAAAGCAATCGGCAAGAGGAAGATGTGTATGGAGTTGAGTGAAGCGTACCGTAGCGAGTGGCGGAGAGATCGGAGAAAGAGAGAAGATTGGAGAGAGAAAAGTATGAGAAGAAATAAGAAAAGCGAATGAATTTTACTCTCTCAGAAGAAGGAGAAGAAAAGAAGGAGAAGAAGAAAAAGAAGAGAGGAAGAAGGAGAAGAAGAAGAGAAAGAAGGAGAAGATGAAGGAGAAGAAGGAGAAGAAGAAGAAGAAAGAGGAAGAAGAAGACAACGGCGGCGGCGGCAACGGTGGCGGCGACGATGGTGGCAGTGGCGACGGCGATGGCGACGACGACGACGACGGCGACATTGACGGCGACGGGGACGACGACCACGAAAAAAAAAACGAAAAAAAAAATTGAAAGAGGGAGGAGGAAGAAGATGACTAGTGTAACAAATTTACCGACGGATTTTTGGTAAATATCGACGGATATTCCGATTGGTAATTAAGGACGGATTTTTCCGTCGATAATTACCGACGGATTTTTCCGTCGGTAATTACCGACAGATTTACCGACGGATTTTTTTGTCGATAATCACCGACAAATTTATCGACAGATTTATCCGTCGGTAATTACCGACGGAACATGATTTCCGTCGGTCAAATTTTACAGACAAGCATTTTACTGACGAATTTTTGACCGTCGATGATCCGTCGGTAATGTTGATTTAGCGACGGATTTTGGCCATTACCGACGGATTTTGATCGTCGGTAATAATGATTTTTTTGGTAGTGAAAAAAGGCGCTATCATTTACACCATAACTGAAATAGGTTGTGTAAAGTTTGAGTACGGTTCATCCCTAATTAAGAAGCTTGTTCTTCTTGTATATATACATGAAGGTATTTTGGTAAATTAGAAAATAATGGGAATGAATATTCACGGATACAGATACTATCATAATCATATCTACCACGTTAACACGCGGCTATAAAAAATATCCATATCATTACATGTGAATATCCATTTATAATATTAATTTCTTACACGTTAGGAATTTTATTCGCAGATACCTACGAGTATGAATATTTTTGACATCCCTATCTCTTACTATTCCACCTGATATAATCACCACCACCCCGAAGACGAGGAAGAGAGGTAAAACTTTATAGAGAAGGAAGACAAAGAGAATGTATTGCTGAAAAATATTCATTCCAGAAAACTCTTTGTGGAAAGTTCTTCTTGAAAAACTCAATTTGAAAAACATGTACCTATTTGGCCCAACACATATACTCAAGTATAATATATGGCCAATTATCGGTAATTTGATTCCATCATAAATATAATTTTATGCAATATATCAACAAAATTTATGGTTATTCTGTCAAATAATATTACTATTATTATCATGTTGATTTATTAAAAAACATTCTTATCGAGTTTAGATTTTGTATTTGCAATACATGGCAAAATCTTGGGAGTCTCTTTGTAAGGTAAGTTAGTCTAAACACGGGAAGATCCACTAGCAAAAGACTCTCTCATGCTTAAGTAAGTGAGAAACTTAAGGATCTGTTAGAATAAAAGTGAAAGTATGAGAATGTTTTCAATGAGTTATATTTCCTGGTTGAGCCCTCTATTCAGAATTAGGGAGATATGGTTATTGTGCCCAAACATCTGAGTAGTAATGGCAAATAACCATCTCATGAATGAGAGGCCACACCAACTATTTGACTTGAATATTCATTATGGGTAAAAATTATCGAGCCTTAATGGTGCATATGTTAAGCACATATTTTGTCACATTTTTAATAACTAAAAGAGTTAATTGAGTTAAATAGCTCATTTTAGGTTAGATTCTTCTATTGTAGTGATTTGACCTCTTTTATAGAATTCTTGTTAATATGTTATTTTAAGCATCCTGTTAGGATTGATTAATTAGTTTCTAGTCTTAGCATTCCTAGCATTTAAAACTTTAGGTTGGTGATTTAGTCTTGATAGTTTAGTTTCATTAGGAGAACTAGTCTAGTTAAATAGTTTGGTTTATGCATTCATCATAGAATTAAGGTGAGTAACTTGTGTGATCTCTTTTGAAGCAAGAAAAGCAAATAAAGGCTAACCATAGAAGGTTGAGTAAGGTCTGATTAGCAACATACCTGGCCATTAGAGAACCGTGGCTCCACTAGGCGAAAAGGACTTAATCAAGTGATACAAAAGTTGACTTCATAGTTGACATCTTTAAAATAATACTTTTGGTGCTGCTATTTGTTGGAACCTTCAAGGACAACTAATTAATGAACTTGCTCAAGGTTGAAGAAAGGAAAAGTAAAGGGAAAATGCAGCAAAAATGCAAGCTAGTGCATAGAAGAACAATAAAAAAGGAATGGTTGATAAGGGAGTTGACATTTTGAAGTAAAGCTCAAATGTAAACTCTAGCTTTTGGAGATCACAAAGAACAACTATTGGCATTATCGAGATGCATACACCACCAATATCAGCTCTTCAGCTCTTGCATCAAAACACATCATACAGTTTGATACGATGCATCAACATACACTTCAAACGAGTTAGTCATATCAAGAATAGGTAGAAGTGGAGCACTCACCAATCTTTTCTTCATCTCCTTGAAACAAGCTTCACATTTATCCGTCTACTAGAAAGGTTGATCCTTTTGATATAGTTGCATTAAAGACCCCACCATCTTAGAAAATCATTCCACAAACCTGCAGCAATAACCTGACAGCCCCAAAACACTTCTCACATTTGTTATAGTCTTAAGACACTCCCAATTTAACACAACTTCAACTTTTTCCAGATCCACAAAATTACCTTGTGCTTAAATCACATACCCAAGGACCTACACTTTGTGTAACTAGAACTCACATTTGGACAACTTCCCATACAACTCATCTTCTCTTTCTCTTATCTTGAGAAATACTCTCAAGTGGCAACATACATCACTGATCTTGAGTATGGTGAGCCTTGTGCCCCCTCAAGGGGCGTGCCATCACCATTGAGCCCCCTCCCCTCTTCTTGTCTTCCATCTTTTATCATCTTCTTTCACTTTTTGTTATTTTCGTGCTTAGTTCAATTCACATGTTATGTATTTATGTTCTTATTTTAGTTTTCTTGTTAAGTGAACTTCTCTTCCTTCTCTAGAGTTCCTTGAATTGAACCCTCACATCTAGATAACATATTATTATCTTAATGACTAGTGGGAATATTCATGGAGCTTTCTAAATCACCACAACACAATATTTGCTAACTCTTAAAATGGGTCTTTATCACATGTGAAAAAGAATCTCAATTGACATATGTTACAAGACTGTCTCCACTTGATGAATTAAAAATTTGGTGCCAAGTTGCTAAAATAAACAAAGGCAAGGTATATGGACTTTGATGTAAGTCAATGAAATTGGGAAACACCTGTATCAAGAGTCTTCATCATCGGTCCATGCTATAAGAGAAGAATTGAATAATTAAAAAATCAATTAAAGGTAGTTCAAACTAAGAGAAATGGTATTCGCTGTAGAATTCTAAATAATGATAGAAATTCAACAAAATAACAAAATGTTTCAAATGTTGATGGAAAAGATGGATGTTCAACCTTCAATATGAACTACAACTCATTTTGTAGCCAACTTTATTAAGTTTCTTGATGACTTTAAATCTTTGTAAAACATGTAACATTATCTTTGCATGATGGTTTTAGCTTAGATACATTAAAAATATATTCTAGTGTAATATTATTAAACTTTACTTTGTAAAATTAAAAAATATTTCATGTTGCAAATGTGTTATAAATGATATATTTTAATGTTTGAAATGTGTATAAATACTTGATATATTTTAACTTTTAAAACAAGAATTTACAACTTAAAAAATTAGTATTAGTGATTGAATTTGTAACTAATATATTAGTCATTAAAATGTTCAAACTCACTAAGACAATCGATCACTGAATCGATTACTAAATCGGTCACAAGATCAATAAAAAAATCAATCATAAAATCAGACACTAAATTATTCATTAAATTGATTACTAAATCAGTTACAAAATCAATCATAAAATTAATTAGTGAAGCGGTTACAAACATTAGTGACAAAATAAATAGTGACTAATTTACATCAGCCATTATATTGATTGGTGTCTGATTTTTTCCATTTAGTGACTAATATTTTGATTACTATTTTTTATTTATTTACATGTTTGGTTAATAGATGTGTTGCAAACATTCAAAAGAAAAACAAGATTCCACATCACTTATTGTCATAAGTAAAATGTGTGCTCTATAATAGATGTGTTTCTTGTAAGAAGGGTAAGTCTTAAAAAGATATAGCCACCAAAATCAACACTGCAGTCATCGTCACAAATGTTTCTAAATAGTAGTTCCATTGCGTTGGGGAGCGGTACTCAGCGGAGATCGCATTTCTCCATCGCGTCAAGTCACAAAATAATAGCTCCATCGAATTTCTCCAGCAAATCGTCTTCCTCACGATGTAGTTTGGAGCTCCACTGTTCACTGTCGTCGTTCATCTTGAACATTTCACCAACATGAGCAAGATAAAAGGTAACCCTAGGACCTCAATTTGATTCTTTGTTTATGTAGTATGATCACAAAATTGCATTCTCGTAATACCTTTTTACAAAATTTCTCTAAGCCTTTATGCTTTGCTTCCATTCTTTTTGTCTTATGATCTCTCAGCATTTTACTTTTCCTTTCTTTAATTTTTTGTTATTGGTTGTTGGAAAAAACTCACACACACTAGAAGAATATGCAATGTAACTTATTGTGGTGTTTTTCATTGATGGAGAATGCGCTATTATATAGCCAATTACAAACCAAATAATAACAAACCAAACTAAATCTTTATCTAATCTAATCTTATATTATCAAACTAAATCTTATATATTCTAACTAACTAAAATAACAACTAACTTAAATCTAATTAACCAAATATAAAATACCCTATCACTTTGCTAAATAAAAACAACTCTATAATCTAAAATATAATCTAAATATCATCTAACAAAATTAAAGATTATCTAACAAGATTAAAGATTATCCAACATTGGTTTGGTAGGTGAATCCACGTTACTTTCCTTGGTTCTAAGTGTATAACTGTTAAATATTGTAGTGCTTATATTGTTTTTACTGCTGCAGCGTTAGGCTATCACATTAGGTTTCAATTTGATGTCAGTGCTTGTTTTGATTAGTTAATTTGAGAGTTGAATCTTGTTTCAGCTCATGCATGGAATTTCTGATTTTGGGTTTAACAATTTGAGCTTATCTCTAATCATGCACCAGCATTCTAAGTCATTCTCCATAGTCATTGCATCTACATTGCATTTATACTTCAAATTCTTTGCTGATATAATAAGCATATCCACTGTAGTTGGGGGTTGTAGACGTTCTCTGCTATGTTTTGATCTTATTGCATGACTCTGCATCATGATTCAGTTTATGCATGATTTCTAGTTCTGAATAAAGTACATATCCATTGCATTGATTCATATTTAACAGCTTGGATTAATTGCAATTTGCATGGTTTGAGCATAAACTTTGTTTTGCATTTTGGGTTAGGCTATTTTATACATCCATTCAGTGGCTGCCATTCTTCTTCCCTTCTATAATCTACCTTCACAGTTGCATCTCATGCATTCATCTTCATTTGAGAATAATTTAAATGCATCTTTGCATTGCATCTAGAGTTAAATTGAATTGGATAGGTTGCTAAGTTGAAGCTCCTGATATGAATATGACTTGAATAAGTTATTACTATTGTCAAAGTTTTAAAATTTCTGCTGCCATATGATTTGATGTTGTCATAGACCAGGATTCTGTTGTGAACTTTGCATTGCACTCACGTGTTTGTTCCATAAGGCTGCATATTACTTTAAATTGCTAGTTTTCATGCATACTTAGCTAGTGCATATGCATATAAGTAGTTCATACCACATTTGCATTGCATCAGGAACCTGATTATGAATTGATTAAGTTGTTGTTGGAATCCTTAATCTAACTTGCCACTCAGGTTTCACGTGAATTTTGCATTTGCTGCATCTGTTGTATGTTGTCCATTTGGTTTCAAGTATGCTTTTGGTTGCATACTTACAACCCCATCATGGAAGTAAATTAGCATGTGACTCATGTTTCTCACTCTCCCCTTAAATTTTCTTTTACAACTTTTCTTTTGAAATTACAGTAAATTTAATAGTTATACTACACAAATTTAGGCTTTATTACCGTCTCTGAACTATTACAGAAAAAAACTAAGTCGTGTCATAAAATTTCAGGAAGAAGCCTATCCTCCAAGAATGACTTGAACAAAACAAATGATCTTTCAGGTTGTGAGAAAGGGGCCGCATGAGAGGCACCTCTGTAGGGGACTATTGTATTCAGTCCTAGTTGTCTAGCCAGCTTTTGAACTAAGTTGCAGCTTCCAGTTAGTGGAATTACTGAATCTTGATCTCCACTATAATGAAACATAATATGCTTCAATTAATTTGTACATTTGAAACATAATTTGCTTCTATTTCTCAACTCAATGTAGCTTCCCATCAGCATGTTCTTTTGGATTCATTGATTGATTGACGTCACATTTTATTTGCACATTTTATTTGCAGTTTTATTGGAAACCTTGGTCTCTGTGGCTATTGGCTGGATTCATCTTGTCAAAGGTCTCATCCTACTGAGCGAGGTTAGCTGAACTTTCTAGTAGGAATACCATGTTGCTTATTCACATTTCTGTTTTATGGTTTTATAGTAATTAAAAAATCTCTTAGTTTCTCCCCCCTAAAGATCTTCCCATCAATGTTTTGTTTGTATGATTTTCCCTGAACACCAATCACACACATTTTGTGGGACCTATTTATCTTAGTTGGATATGAATTATCTCTCTAACAAGCTATCTTTAACTAAATAAAACCATTATTGCAATTTCTCACCCAAAACTATTGTACGCTTCCAATCACATTCGCACATTCATTCAAGTTATAGGAAAACAATTTTAAAGTGTTTTAAATAATTGTAAAATATATGTTTTGTTACAATTTTATTACTATAAAACAGTTTACTTATTATTAATTATTATACAAAAGTTCAGTAAATTTATATTTAATTACTATAAGAAAGTCGTGTTTTCATGTTAATCTAAAAATGTACCATTCTTATTTTTAATAAAGTAATATTTTAAAAAAATTATCCTCAATTGTTTTTTCTTTTTAACCAATTTTTCCTTTAATCTCGATGGTGTTTTTTTTTTCAAGAAACCTCATTTCATTTGATCAAATTCAAATAATTTAACCTTGTCATTCCATGTTGCTACCTTAAGATTTAAATTTGGGGGATAAATAAAAAATCACATCGCTCATCTTTTCATTACTTTAGATTTTTTTTTTTTTTTACTTTTTTCGTGACTCCAATATAATTTAAACTTGTCATTCCATATATTATTTGTCAGCATTTCAGTCAAACTAGAGAAAGTTCACAGTAGGCTAAGAACCTTGCAACCTTGGTTCACCCCCCTGTAATTTTATTCTGTTATAAAGCATGTGATAACTCCATAGTTTTGTCTTCTCTGTTTCTAGTACTTCCTTTCTCTGTCATCTATTTCTCTGTTAACAATTTACATAAGTATATTATAATACATATGTGAATTTGAATAAGTTATAAGTTTTTTTTTTTTATTCTAGGTTATAAGTTTTTTTTTATTCCAGGTATTTGATGTTGGAAGTGGTACTCTATCACCTATTGGTATAAGAAGATCAAGCGGGCATAAAAGACAAGTTAGGAACATAGATATAGAAACATAGCTATAGAAATTTAGCAAAATGTATTATAATAATATTTTAGATTTTTTTTTGGCTTTTGTTTTCAGTGTGAAAACTTTTGGATGGTGTTTCATAATATCAACTTTTTAAATATAAAATATAAATTATGAATGAAAGTATTAACGATCAAGATGTTGTGTGATTTTTTAATTTTATGGAAAACAGGTTCAATAATAATAGAAAGCAGGTTACATAAAAATAATATAAAAAAAATCATATTCAAATTATGACAGTTGAAACATCGTATAACACATTTGTACAGTGCAAATAATGGCATTTCTAGATGTTGTATTTTGCATGACAATTTTTTAAAAATAAACAAATTAAGACGGTTTCCACTGTCATTATTTGCGAACAAAATACGACGGTTCGAACTGTCATTATTTGCGTAATGCATTTAATGGCAGGTGTTGCGGCGTTTCGTCCAAGACCGCCATATTATTCGTTGTGACGGCAGGATATATGGCGGTACCCGTACCCGCTATACGCGCAAAATATGGCAGTCAAAATCACCATTTTATACCTTAAATAACCGTCGTATTTAAAATTTTTTTTTGTAGTGGAAAGAGAAGTTTAGCGCATTGGTTACTCAACAGAAAATGAGCTTTAAGAAGTGTGGAAAGATCTTCCCATTTGCATGCCCACGGCAAAACCTTAAAGAATTAGAAGACTATTGGCAAGACTTAATTACAACCATTCATTGGAAGAAATAATGCATGTTCCTTAGCTTAGTTTCACTGAAACTTCTCCTCTAGGCATTACCCATCACCACAAGCTGTCATTTATTGTGGTCTATTCCTAACAATTCCTCAATAGACATGACTACTTGATTAGTTTTATGGAATGCTATAGGAAAGAAAGTGATTTTGATATTTTTAGCAAAGAAATTGATTTCATGGAAAATTTCATACAGGGCTATAGGGTTTTTGACAGATCTATATTAATAAATCACTGAGTTATTCATGTAAATGAGTACACTTGATCTTTAAAAAGGTATTAAGTTAACTTTGTTTTTTCCATTTTTTTTGTTTCCAACTTAGTCACAGTACATTCATTGAAGAAATAATGTATATGCTCCTTAGCTTAGTTTCATTAAAACTTTTCCTCAGGCATTATTCATCAGTAACAAGCTATAATTTATTGTGGTCTATTCCTGACAATTCCTCAATTGACATAACTACTTGACTAGTTTTGTAGACTATAGGAAAGAAAGTGATTTTAATATTTTTTAGCAACGAAAACGATTTCATGGAAAATTTCATACTACAGGGTTTTGGACAGATCTATATTAATAAATTAATGAGTTATTCATGTATATGACTAAACTCGATCTTTTAGAAGGTATTAAGTTAACATTTTTTTTTCCATTTTTTTTGTTTTCAACTTGTGGAACTTTACATTCACAATGACATTAAAAGAAAAATAAAACTCTTAAAAGGGGAAAATGATAATGAAATTAAAGACCAAGTCACAACATTAAATTGCGAACGACAAGATGGAAAACATTAAGGACAAAGGCATTTGTCCTCGAAACTTTACCGTTTCTTCCTATGATGAATGCCAACATCGGGCTTTTTTTTCTAACACAAAAATACAAAACAATAGTATATAGTCTCTTTGCATCATCATTAATGAAATTTTGCCATTATCAGCATTGATGATGCCATCTTATTGGTTTTCATAGAGTTAGAGAATACTCCCAAAATTATTATAAATTTTATGAACCCCTCTAAAAATATTCATTGGTTTCAGTTTTCTTAGTCCTCCGCAACATGAAGTTTATTCTTTTTCTAATGAGTTGCATATTTCATAAACTGTTTTTACCTTCTGAAACAGTTTTCATTGCAGCAGAGACTTCATCCCTTACACAATCCCAGTCCCTCAGTTACAAACAGACCTTAGTTTCCCCCGGTGGAATCTTTGAACTTGGTTTCTTCAACCTAGGAAATCCCAACAAAACCTACCTCGGGATCAGGTACAAGAACATCAGTGTACAAAACATAGTATGGGTTGCAAACAGTGCCATCTCAATCAACGACTCTTCAGCCATCTTGAAACTAGACAGTTCTGGCAATTTGGTCCTCACACAAAACAACACGGTTGTCTGGTGCACAAGTTCTGAAGAAAAGGCACAGAATCCAGTAGTAGAGCTCCTGGACTCTGGAAATCTTGTGATAAGAGATAGAAATGAAGCAGAGGCAGATGCATATCTGTGGCAAAGCTTTGATCATCCATCTAATACATTGGTGCCAGGAATGAAGCTTGGATGGGACCTCAAAAGAAATTTTAGTGTTTTTCTGAAAGCTTGGAAAAGTGATGATGATCCGACACCAGGAGACTTATACTGGGGCGTTGTTCTGCATCCTTATCCTGAGATGTATATGATGAAGGGACCAAAAAAGCACTGGAGACTTGGGCCATGGAATGGTTTGCGTTTCAGTGGAAGGGAACTTAAAACCACTCATAACCGTTATGAGTTTGTCTCCAAAAAGGAAGAGGTTTATTTCAGATGGAACCTAAATAAAACTAGTAAAGTAAAAAAATTTGAACTGAACCAAACTGCTCAACAGCTTCAACATTTTGTATGGTCAGAGACATCATGGACTTTGTCTTCACCAATTCCAGTAGAGTACTGTGATAAATATGGAGTTTGTGGAGCCAATACTTATTGCACCTCTGCAACATCATCGTGTGATTGCTTGAAAGGGTTCAAGCCCAAGTCTCCTCAGAAATGGAACACAAAGGCCCAAGGTTGTGTCCTCAAACATCCATTTAACTGCAAAAACAAGTTGGGTGATGTTTTTTTTTTCATGGATGACTTGAAAGTGCCGGATACTGAATATACGTTTGTGGATGAGACTCTGAATTTAAAACAATGCAGAGCCAAGTGCTTGAATAATTGTTCCTGCATGGCATATACCAATTCAAATATAAGTGGAGCAGGCAGTGGCTGTGTCATGTGGTTTGGTGATTTATTTGACATCAAACTGTGTTCAAATCCAGAAATGGGACAGCGCCTATATATAAGGTTCAATCCTACAGAATTAGGTAAATACTTTTTCAGTTTGATCCTTTTATTATTTCTCTCTTCCTAGTTTCAATCTTGTCTGAGATAGTTTAAGCTTGGTCCTTCAATATGAAACTGAACCTATGTTGTTTTATTCATTCAATTCAACTATGAAGAGTCTATCAGTCACAAGAAGAACTCTACAATAATATATGTAACCTCCATTGCTGCAACTTTCGGAGTGATTCTTGCTATTTATTTTGTCTACAGAAGGAAGACTTCAGGTAAATTAATCTTCTCTTTCTCATATTTCTCCGCAATTATAAGAGAATAGTTCTACTAATTATATTATAAATGGAAATTCTGCTATTTGTCCATTTGCTTGACAAGTGCTTTATTGGTTTTATTAATGATCCTTTGGAATCTCGGTTAACTTACATTATAGCAGGGTTCTGTTCCGTGTCTCTTTGACATAATGTCGTATAGTAAGGTTTAACGATATTGAACGTAAAAACAATCACAAAATTCTGATGTTTTGTTTTCTCATAGCAGCCAAAAATAGAAAATAACTACGAAAGTTATGTTGATGATCTAGATCTCTCATTACTTGAAAGTTATGTGTTTGATCAAAATCAACAATACATAGAACCACAATATCTCAAATGACAATAACTAAACTCATAAAAAATATATAAATCCAACTGTGATATTAAAGCCGACGGTTCTAAGTGACTGACCGCATAATCATAATAAAAAAGGATCACCCAAGTAATTGACTTTATAACTATAACCAAAAAGGAGTCACCATACACCTGAAGGAAAATATATCATATAAAAAAAAAAGAAAAGAAAAAGGGACTCACCTTTGAAGGAAAATTGTTGAGAATAGTCCAAGTGTGAGTCAAAAGTTTCACATTGGATAGAATAAACAAAGTTAAACACTACATAGATAAAAGGCTTATAACCCTATTGTCTTAAAAGTTTTAGGATAAAGATAGTGTTAAATGTCTTATATGTGTAAACCATAACCCATATGATAAAATATAAACCCAACAAAGTAAAGCTAATAGCTATTAGAGTTGGTGCAATTAGTGGGGACTTTTCATTTTTCTTTTATATATATATATATATATATATATATATATATATATTTTGGAAATCTCAATGTGTTGAATATAAATGAGAGGTAAGGAAAAAGTTCCCTAATCCATTAAGTTAAGGTTTTTGGCAGAAAGTGGTTCCAATATCCCTCTATCTTTAATAATGTTATTGAATGGTTTGTCCCTTTATTCCTTTTGTGCAGATAAGTTTAAGGAAAATATTGAGAGACAGCTACGTGTTCTGGATGTGACTTTGTTTGATCTTTCATCAATCAAAACCGCTACTAACAATTTCTCATTGAGTAATAAGATTGGACAAGGTGGTTTTGGACCTGTATATAAGGTAATTCAATATTTAAGCACTTAACAAAAAACAAAAAGGAAGAGTCCAGAAATGTATTGTTATGAAAACATCTTCTGAAATTAAATGAATGCACTTATGCAGGGAAAACTAGTGGATGATCGAGAAATTGCTGTGAAAAGACTTTCACAAAGCTCTGGACAAGGAATGACTGAGTTCATGACAGAAGTGAATGTGATTGCAAAGCTACAACACCGAAATCTTGTAAAGCTCCTTGGTTGTTGCTTTCAAGGAAAAGAAAAGTTACTAGTATATGAATACATGGTTAATGGCAGCCTAGACACCTTCCTTTTCGGTATGTAATTTGAGGAATGCATAGACTAGAAGTCTGTCAAGATAAATTTCAGAAGAGCACTTTTTGGAGAGAAAACAAATATTCTACAAAAGTTAAAAAATTATCTTATGTAGAAACTAATTTATATAATTTCTCTCATTTAATTTATCAAAGATTATACTCTAACTTGTATGTTAGTTTTAATTACATTTTCTGTTTTTATTTTCTTCCTCTAGAGGTGGTTACAAATAAATTTACTGAACAGCCCTAGATCAGTCATATTTTGCAGCTTATTCCTCTTGTATACCTGATGTTAAACAACATATATATGTTTGTGAAAAAAATAA
>Ga0214543_1010999_pt1 | contig 13002 bp, 4 predicted proteins | sample CNSS2metaG_FD_160094 | JGI IMG/M metagenome (GOLD analysis project Ga0214543, IMG submission 160094) | Root nodule microbial communities from cowpea collected in UCLA plant growth center, Los Angeles, California, USA - CNSS2 | ecosystem: Host-associated > Plants > Roots > Nodule | place: USA...
AATGATGTGGCGACTCTCTTCAACTGAATATTGATGTCCAAGCTCCAAAATTGCTTCACCCAAATACCTAAAAATAATTAAAAACAAAAATTAGGCCAAATAATGTGAAATTAGTCCAAATTCGGAACAGTGGCCCAATAAAGCCCAACAGACGAAAAACACTCTAAAGATGAATAATTAAGCACTAATCAACTGTCTAATGAGTACACAAAGGCCAGTGGAATGGAAGAAAATAATGACTCATCAGAGGTAGAAATGTGATCTTTTTGTCTTAGAAATGGAAAGTAAATTTGGTTGCATGACTATCATGGAAAGCATGTTTATCAAATTGTCATGGCCTTCCAAGTAAAATATGAGTGGCTTCCATAGGCACAACATCACACAAAATGAGTGACTTCCATAGTACCAAAAAGAGTTAAAGGAGACAATGAGGAGACTCTAAGAAAAGACTGATTATAATTAAGCAGATCAATAAACCACAAATAAAATTGCAGCAAAAATGTTTGTTAAACTATTTTTTTTATTTTACTCATAGATCCATACTTTTCTTTTTTATTTCCTTTATATATGTATATATATATATATATATATGTGTGTGTGTGTGTGTGTGTGTGTGTGTGTGTTTCCTTTTGACTTGGATCCACTATTCTTTCTTTTCTTTTCAATTTTGCAATTTAACTCACAAAACAAATAAAAAAAACAAATTGACCTTCAAACCGCCAAACTCATGTAAATCAATGTAATTGCACTTGCAAATAGTTAATTGGGACTACAATTAACAAGAAAACATAAAAACAAAAAAAAAAAATATTCAAGAATCAAATGGAGAAATACACAATTTAAACAAAGAATACAAAAAACATGACAATTTAAAAACTCAACAGAATTGGATAAAACTTTAGGGGTTTTACTCCTTATAAAATTCTATGAATAATGAACCAAACAAAACTTTAAAACAAATCACAGGACACGGACATTCAAAAAAATTTATGTTTTTTTTTCTTTTTTTCGTTTGACAAAAAAATAAGATAGAAGAGGAAATTTAAACTGGAACCTTCCTCTGATACCATATAATACAATCTTATCCAAGAAATAGTACGATCACTTCTGAATTTGAATCCTTGTTAGCACTTCAATTTTGCTTATTTTTCCTTTCTAAAACTTTCTTTTTAGTTTAAATAAATAATTGTTTGTTTTGAATTAACTATTTTTGTTTGTTGCTTAGGAAAATTTAGTTTTCATAAAAAAATGTGATAAAAATGTTAGTTTTAATAGTATTTTGTTTTATTTAGTTTGCCCTCTTTAAAAATCCCTTTTTAATAATTTCTCTTTGCTAGGAAACCCTTTTCCTTTTTATATTTCGCATTCTTGACCCCTTGACTCCAATCTTTCTTATTTGCATATTAGCCCTTCACCTAAAAGCACAATTTCACTTAAGGCAGATACTTTGATGTTGATCAAGAGAGGCAAGAGAGCTCTCCTTTGAGAACCAAACCTGATGTTGTACACGAACCAGAGCTGATGCGTGATCAACGTGACGAGAGCGAGGGTGAAATGAGATTGATGTATGATGAAGGCTCGAGATCTAGAGCTCATGATGAGAGTAAAGGTTGATCAAGGGAGGTGATGGAAGCTGATTCAAGATGGACGAATGAGGCATGATCAAAGCTAATCAAGGGCAGCGAAGAAGGATTCATGAATACGCGATTTTTGGGTTTTCCTTTTATGATTTTTCGCTTTTTGGGGGTTTAAAATAAGGGTAGATTTTAGGTTTTTGAGAGAGAGAGCCCTCGTTACGCAAGAGAGAAAAATGCTTGGAGATTAGGGTTCGAGTTCTTCATGTTCTTTGGGTGTTCTTGGTGTGAGCGAGGGAGAGAGTGAATTATAAGGGGGTTTCCTCTTCTTTGATGAGCACAAAGCGGCCTTCAAAGATTAGGTTTCTTCCAGTGTGTTGGGTAGTCCCACCTAGTCAATCACGAGCACAAAGTGGTCGAGATTATGCTAAGTGAGCTTCCTTCACCATTTTAATTTCTAACACTTTCTTGTCTTGTGTAATCCTTTTATAATTTTGACAATGAAATACAATGTTCCAGTGCAGTTCTGATTTACAATTGTTGAGTTTGTTTGTTTACGATTCAATTGCAGTTTATGTTTTCAGCATTTAAATTTTATATTTCTTTTAAATTCCTTTATTGTTTTCAGTTTTATTTTAACTATGTGTTCTTAATTTAGTGTAGTGACCACAGGTTCATAGTCTGTGCAGTTAAGGTTTCCCTTTGGAAATCAAGTGACCGCAAAGTGGGAACACAATATCGAGATGTCTTCTCGAGTGTAAATGGATCCTTGTTCATTCATTGCAATAACTCTCAATTTTATATTTATTCTGTAATGCTTAATTCTATCTTGGAATATCTCTATTTTTTTTATTCTGCCCTAAATTTAAGTTTCTGTCTTAATGGTATTAGTTTCATACATTTGCCAGTTTCGCAAATTATGGTAGTGGCTTAGTTATAGATCTTTATTTTCATGCATATTTATGTTTTGTACATATGCATTATTTACCATTGGTCCATACAACATATGCATTGCCTCTGGACATGAATTAAACTAATCTAGGTGACTGTTAGAAGTTCAAATATGTCCATGAGTCATTGTCGGATAACACTCTGAAGCCAAGTGGTTTAGTTCATCTTATATTTGCATCTGCATCTCTACATAATCCTGAACCTGCATCACTAATCTTTATTGCATGAATTTGCTGCAAAATTTTGTTGCACTTTGGAATTAGTTGAAATGGTATTTTGCAGTTTGTTGTGAAATCTCTGCTATCACAAGATGCATAGTACAAACTACTGCAGTCCAAGTCACAACAGCCATATATTTCATGCATGCTTTCATCTAAGTTTAGGTAGCATTCATGATTTCCATGCATTCATTTTCATTCTAGATTTGTGTTATTTCACTATTGTCACTGTCCAAATCTCTACTACCAAGTGGTTTCAATTCATCTTATATATGCATTACATTTTAGAGAAATAAGTGTGGGTGTACTGCTGTTGTTGTGGTTTTGATGATGTTGCCATTATTGTAAATTCTGCACTACATTCACGTGAATTCTGCATTTGTTTCATAACCTGTTATGATATGAATCTCATGTATCATGTCCTCACATCAGTAGGTTCATTACATTCACTCATTCACAACCCATTCAAATATGCTTTTTTTCACTCCATTTTAATTTCAATTCACCATGACAATTATGCATTAATTTCTCAATTTTGTAGTTTCACAATTTCTAGCTTTGTGTGACAAATTCTCATTTTAGTGGGTCCATTAATTGTTCATGCATAAATCACTCATCTAGGTTCACCATTATTCCAATTTAGATTCATTTCAATTCCTCATTCCATTCTAGGTTCCTTGCATCTCATGCACTACATTCATGCATATCTTGATTTCACTTTTTAATCATGAATTTAATTTAATTTTAATTAAATAGAAATCTACACATTTTTTCTTAGTTTCTTTGTTTAATTTTAATTTTCCCCCTTTGTTTTCTTTTATTTTAATTTTAGCGTGATTAAATTACGCAAGCTAAACTTGATACACATAATTTCCTTGGATTCTCCCTTGAGTTAATTTCCCTATACTTCATCAGGGGGATTATTTAGGTTTTGTTTAACTCTAAAAATGACTAAGAAAAAGTGAGTTAACAATCCTTAAAAAGCACAACAAAAATAAATCAGAGAAGAATGCAGAATAAGACAGGGATAAGAGACATCATAATCTAGCAGATTGATAAGTCAAGTGAAGATTCACCACAAAGAGGTCACTCTTTGATAAGATTCGATAATAGAGACGCCACAATCAATAAGATTGGTAAGTCAAGGAAGATTATCCACAAAGATGTCAATTTTTGATAAGAACCTAAGGCCTAAGCCAATAATAAATAGAATCCTCTCTTTAATAAACTCAAATTCAATATATGACTAAAAAATATTTACATCAGCTTTGGGTACCTTTATATATAGACACATAAATTTAAGAAAAACTATAAATCCTAAAAGAAAACTCAAAGCCCAAAACACATAAAAATAACAAAAAATGAAAATTACAGATCTAGACTTTCACCTAGCAATGACTACTCACCAAGCGAACACAAATTGGCTTGCACAACGAGATTCATTCACCCAATTAATTTAACATTATGTAAAATTAAAATAAAATTATAATTTATTTAATTCCTTAAATTATTTTTCAATTGTGCTCATGATCATTATGTTCTTTAAGTTCCTTCCTTCTTGAAAAATTATAAGCGTCAAGTAGACATATTTTGACCTTTGACCTTGTCATATATCCTTTGAGTTGTAAATGTTTTTCCTCAAGAGATAGTCCTTTATCAATTTATCATTGATAAGGCACCTTTTATGGAAAACATATTCTCGTTGAAAAGATTCAAGCTCTTTGGGAACTTGCCCTAGCATGCGCCTTACAACTAACAAACCACCTTTACTTGGTTTAATCCTATCCTTACATAAAGATGAAGAAGAAGTGTGAGAGGAAGAACTCTCACGGGAAGGGGGAGAAAAATGTTCACTCTCTATTTCTCCTTTGAGGTTCAAAGTCATGGTTCTCTTTGTAGGACAATTGGAAGCTATGTGTCTATACCCCAAGCATTTAAAAATTTATAGAACTTGTCCTTCAACCTTGAGAAGAATTAGGAGCATTGTGAGAAGTCTTAGACCAATTGGTTCTAGGAGATGGGTCTTGGAAACTCTCAAAAGTTTATTTATCATGTTTTCTTTCTTTTCTTTTCCAACCACTAGAGTAGTAGTCATTGTATGAACCACTCCTCTTGGCCTCAATTTTCTTTCTCAATTGAGTTTCAACTTTAATGACAAGGTGTAAAACCTTTTCAAGAGAGGAGTACTCATACAACTCTACCACATATTGTATGTCCCTCTTAACCCACTCATAAATCTAGCTACCTTTTCTTCTTCACTTTCAAATTAAAGTCCTACTTTGAGAAGTAGAGACTCCATAATTTTAGCATACTCATTCACATACATGGACCCTTGTTGAAGTCTTTGAAGCTGCAAAAGAGTCTCCCTCCTATATTAAGAAGGAACAAACCTAGTGTGCATCAAAGTTTTAATGTTCATCCAAAGAGTCGTGGTGGCTCTTGGTAATAAAGTTCATACAAATTTAATGTCGCCAAGTCATGGTATAATTCTCAAATTCTAAAACTACTAAATCTACTTACCCTTGATCACCAAGTAAAAGTACATTGAAGATTTGGTCTACTTTTTTCTCCCACTCTAAGTAGATGTTAGTATCATTGTCTTCTTTGAACTTAGGAATCTTGATTGGAGGTGGTTGTCTTTTGGGTAGGGAAATGTGCCTTCCACCATCACCATTATTGTACCTCCTTCTTACTACACCATAGGAGTCCTCAGATGAGGTCCTCCTTCTCCTCTTATCCTTGCTAGCTTCAAGCCTTTGGATGTGCTCCTAAGTTCACTTTATGTCATGTCTTCTCTCATTTACTCAAAGGTCTTCTTTCTAGTGAGCTCCATTTCATGAATCAAATTCACCAAGGTCTACTCTTGGTTGCGTTGTTACACCAAGGATTGTCCATTTCTAGTGTAGTTCAAAGGTGACTCTTCTTCCACTTCCTCCACAATGGTGTCATTCAAATTCATGGTTCCTACAACACAAGCTTAAAGCCGAGACAAGGGTAGTTGAAATGGTTAGAAAATTCAAACATACTGAGACCAAAATGGCATAAAAACAACAACCCCAAGTGTTTACATCATTCTTCCAAGCAAAACAAGGTTAGGCACTTAAGCTCTTCCAAAAGAGTGAAAACTTCTCTAGATTTTCATATTTTCATAAACTAGCAAGCCCAAGTAGAGAAACATGTCACAACATTCATTCTCAAGAGTGTCAAGAAAAGAAAACTCCAATGACAAAACTAAGATACTTTATGACAAGCAAGAAAAGCACCAAAAACAAGAAAGTTACACTCTAAAGAAAGAAAAAAAATGTGACAAAACTAGTAAGAAGACTAACACAAGAAAGACATGAAAAAAGACTCTATGGAAAATATTTGAGCATGCAATCTCAAGACCAAAAATCAAGTATAAACAAGGAAGATATGGACCAAATAATGATGGAACTAATTTGCCAAACTCATCAAACACTCAAGCATTCAAGCTAGAAACATAAGGCACCAATGTAGTAAGGGCTTTTTGCCCCGGTTATTTTCCTCATTTTGCCTCGGGTCTGGAACCGAGACATATTGGGGTAAGGCCAAAAGGTACCCCTTTTGGCCTTGGTTGTTACCCGAAGTCATAGGGTTCCTTTCCTGCCTCGAGTCCACGAGAACCGAAGCCTAATGGTAAAAACATTTTTTTAATTAAATTTTTCGCGGCACAGCACGCTCCTTTGTTCATCATCATCAATCGTTTTCTCCTTGGCCCTCTCGAAACTTTTGATTTCACAGAAACGAGCACGAGGCACACCCTTCGCTTTCACCTTGAGAAGCTTCTCCAAAATCGCAACAAGCTCACTCACAGGCACGAGGGAAGTATTCCCCAAATTAAAAATCCTCAATTGCGCAGGCCCTTTCTTCTTTCTGCCACTTCCAGTACTCTTCTTGGCCGTATCGAAAGCCCCCAAACACCCCTTCACAATATCGTCAATGTAGGTGAAATCCCTCGCCACAGTTCCACCATCGGGGGATTCAAATATGGTAATCTGCTTTCCCTTGAGACTCGCCACGTAGAGACTCGCCGGTTGATCTGTCGGGTCCTTAGGTTTGATCAGACAGTGGCTTTTTGCAGTGGCGGAGATCTCGACGGTGGTTCCTCTAGTGGAGCGTGATGGCGATCTCGCGAAAGGTGCTGCCATGGTGGATCGCGTCGCCGCGTTGCAAATCTGGTGCCCTATTTTCGCGTCGTAGTGGTGGCCGGTGTTGTCGTTATGGTTCATCACCAATCAGAATGGGTGCGGCATAGATGGGTGGTGATGTTTGCTTTGTTCATGCGTGAGGTGAAAGGGAGAGGGGATCCAGCGAGACGTAGAGAGATGGAGAAGATGCAGCGGCGCGAGAGGAAGAAGTAGAGGGGTTCGCGTTTTTATGCCCTAATTAAACTATTTGGCCCCGGTTCAGTGCTACCTGAGACCAAAGACATAATGGCTAGTGGCATTTTTGAAATTTCTAGCTACGTTTTTGGCTTCGGGTCTGTTCAACTGAAGCATATAAGCACCTTTTGGCACCGGTGTTTTTTTAACCGAAGCCTATAACCCCTTTTGGCTTCGGGTTTTTCTTGAACCGAGGCATAAAAGTTGCTTGGAATTGCAAAAATGCCACCGCGCCGTTATATGCTTTGGTTCCTTGCCAACCGAGGCCTATAAGACGAGGTAAAAATGTAATTCTGCACTAGTGAGGCAAGAAAATTTTCAAATTTTGAGTTTCACAAAGGAACAAGATAGCTTTCGGCCTTTGCATATATTGGTTGGAAAAATTTTATATTTTATAAATCTAGCTTAGCACAAGTTAAGGAAATGTGTCTAGATTTTGATTTTAGGTCAATCAATCAATTCCAAGGCACACACAAAAACTAGTCAAATTTATCATGCAATTTCAAATACTTTAGTAACAATAAATAGAAAACTTCAAATTAGCATATGAAAATGGACTTAAAACAAAAGCTAAACATATTTAAACACTCATTTAACACGTGGAGAGAAAATTTTGGCAAGATAACACCACAAATAACTCTTGGCCAAGGTAAAAACCAACACAAAAAAATCATGCTCACAAGTTGACAAGGCATCAAACATATGGAGAATAAGATTTCCACTGGACATTAAGATAACAAGTTATCTAGATGTGAAGGTGCACTTTAAGAGCTCTAGAGAAAAAGAGAGTTCATTTAAACAAGGAAATAAAAAAAAAAGATAGTAATGGAAAAAGGAAATTTGAATGGAATTAAGAAGAAAATGAACAAAAGATGGAAAGGCATGAAAGGGGAGGGGATGACAAGTGATGACACACCACTTAGAGGGGGGCACAAGGCAATCTGACCTTTAAGGTGAGTGATGATACCGCCAATTGAGAGGTAGCTCAAGATAAGGCTAGTGAAGCTTCACTCTAATGGAGAACTCCTCACCGTATGATCAAACTATTTGTATTATAACTCAAAAGATTCAATCCTTATACATATCAAGTAGAGCCCCTTAAACAGGTAAGCATGAAGAGTCTCTAAGCAATGAAAATATGACCTAAGGGTGTCTATGCAAATAACAAAATCTCGCTTATAGAAACTAAGTTAAAAACTAGCTTAAAACAAGACACTTTGGTATGGAAATGGTGGCTTCTTCATGATATTCATCCTAGGTGGATGTGGTGTGCAGCCAAGGTACATGTACCATGTGGTACATGGTACATGTTGCTTTTTCTTTTTGCTTTCTTCTCTCCTCCACATGTTCAAGCTTGTTAGTTGCAAGGCCATGCTCTCCTCCACTCCAATCAGTGTTATTTCACTCCTAATTAGCATAAGCTTAACCTACAAAACAAATAAAGAAAGAAAGAAAAAGATAAACATGTCAACTTAGGTAAAGTCAACTATGGTCAATAAGTCAACCAAAGTCAAGTCAACAAAAGTTAACATAGGGAACACTAACATAAGGTAATAGAGAATAAAGAAATGGAAGAAGGATTAGAGGCCTCCTTTCTAGTCATGCTTCTTCTCACTCTTCTAGGAAGGTCCTACATAGCTGCATGGTGAGTCATAGACTCTTCACCTTTCTTCCACTTACCACAAGTTGAACCATACTTGAGCTTGCAGAGCTTGTTATTCAACAATTTTCATACCACTTCTTGACAATAATCTTAGCTCATGAGCCTCTAGTGAACCTTGGAGCTCCTATAGCTTTATCTTTTATATGTCTTTAGACTCCTCAATTGCAACCACAATTAGTCAAATTTAGACAAAAGGTTCTCAAAACCTTCTCCACCAATTTGTGACTGATTCTCCATAAGCCTTAATTGAGTTCACCAACAATTGAATCTGATTGAAGCAATTTCCAATCGATTCTTGATCAAGCATAGATAATGACCCATATTATCTTCTAAGACACTACAACTTAACTTTCTTGGTCTTCTCAAATCCTCTATATGTTTTCTGCAGAATATCCTAAGTCTTTTTGGCTGAGTCAACCTTAGAGATCTTCTTAAAGTTCACAAGATCTACACACTGATGAAGAAGACAACAAGCCTTGTAGTCTTTCTTCTTGGTTGTAGCATCATTTTTTTTTCACGATTTCTAAAATTTCTTGAAAACTAAGAATAACCTCCATTCTATAATCTAGTGGTCATAATTCTTGCCAACAAGAATTGGCAATGTAGGTAGAAAACTTTCACCTCCATTTCATGACGCTGTGATAGTAATCCTTTAGGTCCCAATCTTGTGATTTAGATGCCACTTGTTGGAAGAAACATGGAGATATGAAAACACAAAGAAATATCAAAATAATTCCTCTTCTTATTTCACACTATGTTTGACATACAAATTACAATCAAAGACTCTATTTATAGAGTCAATTGAATGTAAAAGCAAAACAATGGATTTCACAAGAAGATTTGTTTCCACTATCTTGGGTATGCTACGACAATGGTGACTAGAACTACTTTCCCAATCAAGATAGACCACCCATATATTTGTTGTAAGAAGGGAATTTTAGTGAAATTTAGTCTTAATAATTTAAACATCAGTTTGAATCTCATATTAAATAGAAATGAGAAAGTTAAATATATGAAACAAATATATACATAATTTTGAAATTTTTGGATAAAATGTAGTGTTGTAGTATCTTATATAGGTTAACTCATAACTCGTTATTGTTAAATCACTTTCTCAAGTTATTGAATGAACACACAAACAATCAATAACATCATTATTGAAGAAACTATAGGTGGCATTGTGGTATACTACTTTTCCTATCGCAAGTAATCAACTAGGTTATGAACTTGTCATTAATAAGATACCTCCTTCTAAGGTTTAGTAGAACACTACTTAAGAAATAATAAATTTAGTGACCGAATTTTGTTTGGAAATGAGTGTCTCCATTGTCATTTACCATTATAATCATTTTGTTCACCTTAGTCTTGCTTTATCTCAATTTTTTTTTTTGTCTTTATCTTCTCGATTGTTTGTATTAGTATAATATTAATGCATATTGATAAAAAATTATATTAATGCACATTTTGTCATTGAGAATTATATATATATATATATATATATATATATATATATATATATAATATATTTTTCCTTTTGTTTTCTTAGTTTGTACATGAAGGAATTTTTCTTTCTTTCAAAGGGATAAGGTTATATATCTTTGAATGGTTAGTTGAAATAGTTGTAGTATTACTTTAGTATTGTTACATATTTAGTGCACGTGGTTGTTGCTACAATAACTAAAGAATTCAACGAGGATTTTAGGAGGAAAAAACAAGTAATGATCTATATTTTTATTTGATAAAAAATTATCTTTCAAAGGGTGTTTGTTCTCTTATTTTGTGGAATTAAGTAATTGTAAAGGATAGGATATTGGATTAAATATGTTTTTGGTACCATAACTTTTAGTAAGAATTAGAATTAGTCTCTCTTCAAAAATTTGGACCAATTTAGTCCCCCAACTTTATAAATGCGTAAATTTAATCCTTTTAATCAAATTTGGTTAAGTTTATTTGATGTTTCAAACACGTTTCATGATAATATTTGAGTTCTTTACACTGTTTGACACATTTCCGCTTCAATGTTAGCTAAGAACTACCAATAAACGTATTTGAAATGTCAAGTAAACTTAACAAAATTTAGTTAAAAAGACTAAATCCACGTATTTCTAAAGTTGAAGGATTAAATTAGGTCAAAGTATTGAAGAGTGGCTAATTCTAATTTTCACTAAAAATTAATGGACCCAAAACATATTTAACTTATAGGAATTTTAACCAATTGTTTCTACGTCTAGGTGTATTTAGAGGCATCCCCTTGGAACAAAACCAAATGAAAAATATTGTTAAAGAATTATGTGGGGATCTAAATTGGATTGTGATTATGAGGATTATCATTGTATATTTTTCTCCACTACAACTATATTTAAAAGTTTGTATTTGGTACCAAAACAACATAATAACTAAACTAAAATAAAAGATGAAAAGAAGAATAAAATAATTAGACAATAAACAATAATGTAATTTACTAAAGGAAAAAAAATTACAATAACTTTTTCTCTAAATCCAAAGAGAAAACATTAATACACTCCTTTTGAAATAGGAAAAACAACTACAAAGAAAACCTTAAAGGATAAATGTTTTTTCTTTCTTAATTCACCTTTCAAGCACCAAAAAACAAGAGGAAGTTACTTTTGTGTGTCTTACTAAGAAAATATTAGGGGTGCCAAGTGAGTCAACCTGACTAACACAGATTGGCTCACCACAGGTGGGGTTAAAAATGAGTGAGCCCAATTCAGATCATTTTATGGTCAGTCAGAATTTTTGCAACCCGACTTAACCCATCACAGGTTGGTGGGTTAGGTGGGTTGACTCACTAACATGTGTAATAACTTTTTTATTTCATATTCTTTGCACATGTTTTCTAAAAAAAAAAAGAAGCAAAAGCTCTTCTTCTTCCCTATCCATCCAGGTTCGTTCATGAGATGCCATCGCCAACCATGGCTTCAATATCATCAACAAGATTTGTCAACAACATCGTCGTTGACGACTATGTCATCCTATCGACGCATGACCTCCCTTTTCTTCCTTCAGATCGTAAAATTAGATAACTCGCAACCTCATCTTCGCTTTGTGTCGCTCTGTTGCCTCACCTTGTCCAAACCATCGCTGGTGATGACCACCATTTATGCCATCGTTGTCGTTGGTAATAATGATTGTGGCATCACGTTCATTCTCTTTTTCGACCTTAACACTCACGAGATTCCTCTGGTTGGTCAAGGTCCAAAGACGCTAATTTGACACATGATTCTTCTTCTCATTCTCCTTCTCTTATTTTCCATTGGTGTGTGAAGAATGATTAAGGATCGGCAAATGGTGTTGGAAGTGAGAAATAATGAAAGTTGAATATGATTGCAGGCCTCGCTGATAATGGAAGTAAAACAAGTGATATTAGCCATTGAAATTAGAAAAAGAATAGGAATATGCGCGTGGAATAATGTATGAAACCAATAGGGTAACAGACAAAATGGAAATTAGGGTTTCAGATAACCTTTTTAAAATTTAATTGGGTTGATACCCAGTCTCAAACCTGCATAACCCACAACTTAAGTGAGTTGGACTCTATTTGACCCAAAATTGGCAAAAACATTATTTTTTTCATCCCGACCTACACCAGTACAATAAGGGCCTTTGGCCCCGGTTGTTTTTTATATTCTACCCTGGTTTTAGAACCGAAGCATATTGGAGCGAAGCCAAAAGGGATGTCTTTTGGCCTCGGGTGTGGACCGAAGCCGTAAAGCGTTTTTCTGCCTCGAGTCACGCTTAAACCGAGGCCTGTTCTACGCAGTGCTGCAGCGCATTCTTGGAGACCCTGAAACCTTTCTTCTGAAATGGGATTGCAGCAGATTCATGGCATCCAACTTATCCTAGTCCAACAAAACCCTTAACGGTGCAAGAGGTTCAATGCATGGTGGTTTCAGCCGTCGAAAACTCCTACTTCGACGCTTATGTTTTATCAGAATTGAGCCTCTTTGTGTACCCAACAAAGACCATAATCAAAACGTGCAGGACCACACAACTTCTCAAATCCATGACACCATTGATCTTCTAAGCCCACACCCACCTCGGCCTCACGCTCTCCTCCTGCCGCTACACTCGCGGAACCTTCATCTTCCCTCTGTCACAACCCTTCCCTCACACAAGCTTCAACGACGAAGTCACCTACATAGAAGCCACGCTCCCTCCAACCTTGTGCTTCC
>Ga0214543_1011002_pt1 | contig 12994 bp, 9 predicted proteins | sample CNSS2metaG_FD_160094 | JGI IMG/M metagenome (GOLD analysis project Ga0214543, IMG submission 160094) | Root nodule microbial communities from cowpea collected in UCLA plant growth center, Los Angeles, California, USA - CNSS2 | ecosystem: Host-associated > Plants > Roots > Nodule | place: USA...
AATATTTGTATTAACTAAGTTGATTTGTTTCCTTTATGGATTACATATTGTATCTATAAATAGGACTCTTCCTATCAATAATAATACATAGATGAGTTGCTCTCTATTCTCTCATTCTCTATTCTCTATTGTTTCTTCTCTTCTCTATTATCTATTATTCTCTTTGTTATTCGTTTTATTTCATAACAAATTAGTATTTAAGAAAAACTAAAAAAAAAAAAAAAGAAAACTTCTTTGTTTAGGCTATTAAATTGAGCGGTTAGAAAAAAATCATAGAAAACTAACTATTTCCCATAAAACTAATCTCAAACTTTGCATAAATTTAGTATAATAACAACAAATAATATTCACAACGAAGTTGATAATTGAGCCCTAAGTTTTGTATATTGTAATTGGCAAAAAGATTAGAATAGAAATTAGTTTTCTTTTTTATTTTTTGGGCAAATTAGATATATCAAAATAGTTTTATTCTCAAAAGATTATCATATGAGAAAACATGTTCAAAGATTATTTTGTTGACTCAATCCCTTAATAATATAATAAATTTATAAAAAAAGAAAAGAAATGGAAGTTAGTTTTGTGAGAAAAGTGGAGTTTCTAAAATATGAAAGCTAAGTGGTAAAGTAGTAAATAAATTAGAAATGGTGTCTGTTTCTGTCATTAGTAGCGTCCTACTTCGACATAATCTATGGTGAAGAAATGTGTCTCTCTCACATTCAAAATCAGTTAATAAAAACAAAATAAGGATCATTTTGATTAAAAAAGAGTATACAATATTTATTATATTTAATTTTATTTTTTTATATTGTTGTTTAAATAATCTAAAAAAATGATTAAAAAAATTGTTAGGTAAATTTCGGTTTACAAGTTTTCAATTTAACCAAAAATAAATATGACTTGTAAGTTTAACAACTTGTAATAGTTTTCAATTTAAATTATGAATATGAACAAAAAATTTATTTATATAAAATAATTATTTTTTCTTTATGATATATTATTAAAAAGACTTAGTTTGACTTGTACAACAATTAATTAATTTATCTTTTTGAATGGAGAAAATACAGAAATTCAATTTTACCACCTTTTAGATTTTAATTATATATTTCCAAAACCATTTAGAAAAAGAGCATTAAATTCTGAAATATAAAGTCATATTGTTGTAACATGAAAACAAGATAATTTAAGTTATGTTCAAGTTGAAAGCTAACTAAAAATTAAAAATAATTGAAGAATGGAGAATATATATATATATATATATATATATATATATATATATATATAATAAAGTTACTTAACTAACTACTTTAAAGTTATAGAATAGTAAATAAAGACACGTTTAATTATTGGACTTGTATTTTCTATAATATATATTTTAAATAAATTAAATTTCAAGTAAATGTAAAATTTTATTCTTTATTATAATAAGAAATTATTATAGTTTCCCACTAAAATAAATGAATACTATCAAAAGAAAAAAAAACAACAATAAATCAATAATAATAAAAAGTGTAATAATAACATAATAATTTAAAAATAAAGATGACAAGTATTTATTTCATCTTTGATATGAAATTTTCATATACGTGGATATGGATATATAAAGGGATACTTGTTGTGACCTGGGATCAACTTTTCTAACAAGTGCAATGGTCAATTGTAGCAAATAAGATTGCATACATGAATTTTGTTTGATAAAATAGTAATCTATGATTCATTCAAGTTTGTAATAGTAAAATAATAAAGGTTTGATAGTTTTAAATATAAGTATTAATAATAATAAATATAAGTGATGATGGTTAAGATGTTAGGATTGAACTTGACTTCTTTTACTCAATTGCACTACTCTTTATTCTTATAAGTTATGTTCTTTATTTTAGTGTTCTTGGAAGTACGCTTACTTGTAGATCAAACCACATGTCTGTGCATTAGAACCTAAGAGTGCCAAACATAGGATTTTCCAATTCAGGTGGAGGAACCCTTGCTTTGAGAACAAGACTTTTTAAACCAATTGATCCCGCATATCCATGTTTAGTAGGTTCAGGAGACTTGATTGGATCTAAACATTAAATCAGATATCTCTACATCTAGTGCCGATGAGGTATGATGATTGGCCAAATCACCACGGAGTGAAATACAAATCAAGTAACCAACACATAAAATAAGAACATAATATATCACATAAAGTGTAATATAGAGAGTTTACCGAATCCCAACTAGGAAGAAGTCAACTGCTTATAATGATGTTTACAATAAGCGCATGGAGCCGATCCCTTCCTCCCGTGGTTCTCTTCTAAAGATATTATAATAAGTGCCTAAGAATCTAGAATTTGACTACTATATCAGTTCCCAAAACCAACATACAAATGATAAAGGCATGTGTTGTTTTTATAGAAAAATAGTGTGCGACTTGAGCTCCAGCTTTGGCGCTTGAGCCATAGATGTGACATTCTAGATCTTTCCAAACCACCTTTCTTAGGGCTTAAGCTGCATATTTTGGGCTCGGGCTATTCTAGATATTTCCTCCTCATGAAGGTTTCCTTAACCACTTGTGGCGCTTAACCTCATTTCGGCCGCTTAGTCGCATTAGTTACAACTTCCTTTATTTAACATGCAAAAATAGCACAAACATATCAATTTCCACTTTTTATAACTTCTCTACTCCTCATTCAGTAATTAAAGGTAAATGGGGTTGTTTTTCTAAGATTTATGTTCAAATCATGCAAAATAAGTGTTTAAATGATATGCAATTTTACTAAAACTAGACACTTATCACATGCCTCAACTTTAACTCTTTGCTTGTCCCCAAGCAAAGCTTAAACAATTCTACAGAATGGTTTCAAAAAGATTTGGTCATGGTTGGTTTAGGAATTTTAACTTGCAATTCACAAAAAAGGTTAAGAGAAATGCAATCAAGTACTTGAATTGGAACCAATGTAATAAGTTTGACACAAATGCAATTCAGTTTTGATAGCTAAAGATCAAACATAGGTTCTCTCAAATGATTTTCTGTTTAAGTGTAGAATTGCATCCTCCCAAGTGGTCAAAGTGTTTGCTCTCTTAGCACCCATTAGAATTGTCCACTTGACTTTGTATTTTCATTCCAGCAGCTATGTACACATGATTGACAAAGATCACTAAGGTCTTTTTGGCATGTAACGTGGCTGGGCTATCAAAGAATTTTGTTTTTCAAGACAAGCAAGACTCACTACTAAAAATGATTATCACCAATGTGTAAGTGCCATGAGTCCTAACTTGTTTCAACCATCTTTTTCTTTTGTTTTTCTCTTCTACTGCAACCCAATTCATTTTTCTTTTCATTCCTTTTAGGTACACCTCTATTTGACTTATTTTGATTAATCATTTCAATTTGGAGTGTCCCAATTCAATTTCATTTTTGCTGTAATTTTCATTTTCCTTTGCATTTTTGAATATGCTTTCAACATACCCCAACTTTATTCCTTTTTCCATTTCACAACTCACCAATCCTTTCATGGCACACACACATTCATTATATCGTTCTCAGTAAGAAGGGCTTGATTTCCTACATTCTAGGCTTAGGTGCGTGTTTAAGGCTAAGGTTCAAAAAAGGGTATTTTTCATTCAAAATCAAGCAGGGTGGTTGTTTATCATTTCTACGCCAATCATGCTTAATAGTCATGAGAAATTTGACACAAAACTCGTAGCTCAATCACTTAGGGGATTTCTCTCATTCTTGCATAAAGTGTTTGGCTCACTCATCTCACAAGGTTAGATACACTTTCTTGTGTCAACCTTTAATTAAGAACTGACCTACAATGCATCAATTTCTATTAAGCACTATTGGTTCTTCATTCTTTCCTTTCTTGTAATCTCAATTTTTCAAAATAGTTTCAAGAGTTTGTTTTTCTTTTTGTGCTTAGTTCCTAATCCAACCATCCAAAAAGATTTTTACATCCGAAACTTAATTATCTAAAAGCATGCATATTAACTATCAAATAACTAATCTAACACAAAATTTAAACACTAAAATTAAAGTGCAAAATTTAAATGTGCAAAAATAAAAAAGTCTATTTTTGGCGGTTTCAATCTTTCTTTGGATCCAGATCTTCTGATTGGCTACTAGACCAAACCACCTTGATAAAGAACTCATCATCTTTAAATTTAGAGGCATCAACATCCCCTTCCTCTCTCATGGAATTAGTTCTTTGACTGCTTGGTCAACTTCAATACTAACAAATTGATGGTCAACTTCAGTACTGACAAATTGTGTTTCTGGTTCAAATCCTTGACTTGTTTGGCCAGCTTCAGTACTGGCTAGTTATGTCTTTTAAGTGTGAGTCAAGGATTCAAAGCCTCCTTATTCCAATTTCCTTTGTCTACACAAACTACATAAAATGTGTCAAGGTGAACTTAGGGATATTCATGATCTTTTCCTGAAAATAAATGTGAAGAATAAGGTTAAAAAATGCAAGTTTAGTTGTTACTGTTCTTGTAGGAGGTGCATGACACAATCTCCTTAAAGCACCAGGTCAACCAACCAAAACCTCAAATGATGATTATGCCATCTCCTCTCACTACAAGAAAATGTTTCATTAGTAACCAATTTTAGTGACTAAAAGTTGTTAGTCATTATAGTGACCAATTTAGATACCAATTTACAAAATTCAAAATTATTGGTTACTAAAATAGTCACTATTATAAATGAAAAATTATAATTGGTCATTAATTAAATAGACCAATTTAGAAACCAAGTCATTTTGGTAGCAAAAACCTAGGTAACTATTTTTTAATGATCAATTTCTTTTGGTAGCAAAAACCATGATAGCTAATTTTAAAGACCAATTTAGTGACAAATTATAATTTTTTATTCATAATAGTGACAATTTTGGTTACCAATAATATTTTACTTTGTAAATTGGTATCTAAATTGGTTACTATAGTAACTAATAACTTTTGGTTACTAATAAAGCATTTTCTTGTAGTATCTGTCTATTTGATTAACCATCTCACTTGTTGAACAAGGGCTTCCCTTTTAATCTTTCTTAGCCTTGTTTTTACTTTTCCTTTCTAGCTTGTTCAAAAAGATCAAATGATATGCAGAATATAAAACACAATAGGGAAAAAGTTCAAAGTTCCCTGTAGAATTTATGTTCAACACCAAGATTGGCATTTAATTTTGCTTTGCCTCTTAAAATTTTAAATTAATGGTGTTATTAAAAGCTGACCCTGACACGTGGTATGATATTGGCTTGACAAGTGGAATTTTTTTAATTAAAAAAAAATGAACTTTAAAAAAAATTAAATTTAAAAAAATTAAAAAAATCACAAAATGACACGTGACATGATATGAGCTTGACACGTGTACACATTTTTTTGAATAAAAATATTTTTAAAAAATTACAAAATGACACGTGACAGTTACTATTCATCGTCCGTTAACTATTTTAACGGTGTCAGCGAAAATGACCAAATTGATTAAAATTGACAAATATTAGAATCAAATTAAAAAAAAAACAAAAATAGGACCAAATTGAAAAAACAAAACAAAAACTAGGACCAAACCATTATTTAAGCCTAATTTTTTTTATTATTTTAAAAGATAAAATGACAAATGTAAGTTAAATTCAGATAAGTTATTTCAAAACACTAATATAAACATCTTATTAAAATAAGCTAAAAGAAAATTACTTTACTAAACATAAAAAACTATTTTATCAACCAAATTCATTTACAATATTTAAAATGAAATATATTATAATGTTTACTCATTTTTTTTATATACAAAATTCTTTTTATGTTAAATTTATGGGGCTATATATGTCATAGATCATGTTTAGTTTGTTAATGTGATTCATCTTTAGTTTGTTAAGTTTTTTCTTCTCAAACAACAATGCCTTGGAGTATCTAAGAAAGATGACGTAGATGTTAGTAATATTTATATATATTTAGTATATATATACAGCGGTGGATCATCATGGGTGCAGGGAGGGGCCTTGGCCGCCCCAAAAATTTTAAATTTTTTTTTACAATAGATATTTTGATTTTTTTTATATTATAAATATTAGGTATTTTGATTTTATTTTGTTATAAATATTAAATTAAATATTTTATTTCTTTTATAAACATAATACTTAATACTAATAAATAATAAAATATAAAATCAAATATAATAAAGAATAAAGATTAAAAAGATTTATCAAGATATTTTTTATTATTTGTTTTCATTATAGATTGTGTTTTTCATAAATTGTTTTCATATTTCATTCTCATTTTCTTTTGTTTCTGAAAAGAAAAAGATCTATTATTTTTTCTCTTATTTCTCCTTTATTCTCTTCCATCCTCGAGGAAGAAAAGAAGAAGGTAATTCTTTCGTCTCACTTGATAGTGAAATATTAATTGAATAATTTATTTAATGAGCCTCTTTTATATGTCTATGTCTTGAATTTCTTACAAATTGTTCTCATCTTCCATTCTTACCTATTTTCTTTTCTTTCGGAAGAGAAAAAGATCAATTATTTTTGCTTTCATCTCTCAAGTTCTCTTCCATTCGAAGAAATAAAGAAGAAGGTAATTCTCTTTTGTCTTACTTGATAGTGAAATATTAGTTTAATAATTTATTTAATGAGCCTCTTTTATATTAATTTTTTATTTTATCAACATAGAAGAAAAAATGATTGTACTGTGTTTTTTATAATTGAATTTTAAGTGTGGTTTGATTATCATTGAATTTTCTTTTGGTATTTATGTCTCTCAATTTTTTATTAGATTATGATAAATCATTTGTTAGTATTATTTTTTTTAAATAGGTATATTGATGAAGAATAAAGGAATAGATTATTTAAATAGGTATATTGATAAATCATTTTTGGTATTTATGTCTCTCAATTTTTTTCGTATACTTCATTTTTTGTTGTGTTAGTGACAATAATGAAATGTATAAATTTTGAATATATTATTTGAGCACCCCCAACAATGTTAGTCAAGATTCGCCACTATATATATATATATATATATATATATATATATATATATATATAAAATTAAAATATTTAGTCATACATGTTATGTTCATAAGTTGATTAATTTAGGTTTGGAAAATATAAATCTCTATGTATCGTACCATGTTATGTCTAAGGTTATATTAGCTTGAATTTCTTTCATAGCATGTACGAATTACCTATGTTTTGGGTAGTATAGGTTTTTCACGTATTTTGTACATGATTGAGCCATAAAGAGACTTAAATGTGTCATTAAGCACGACAATGTTATTCATAATGGTGTTTTCAGTTATATTGTCGTCATGTCCTCACATTGATGATGTGTTTATTTGTCATTATTTTATAATATGTTGATACAACAATCATATGGTCTCATAGACCCTATACAAGATATATTCCAGTAAGTATATACTCTCTCAAAAACTCACTCACTCACTCATACTCTCTTATACAATGTAGTTAAAATCAAGATTATAATTATGATCTTGAGGAGTTTATACAATCGTAGATCGTTTAACACGGATGGTAGATTTTATTTTTTATAATATATATATATATATATATATATATATATATATATATATATATATATAATTGTTCGATTTTACTAGGAGTAGAAATTAATTCAATTTTATCCTTTGAAATTTCAAATAACATGTATGAAAATAATGATCGTAATAAAATATAAGAATACAAGAAGAATTAAAATAAAATAAAAAAGGAAAATAAATCAAAAGAAGTAATTTGTTGTCTGTCTTCATAAATAGCATTAATATATATTTCTTTAACAAGAAATAATAAATAGTAACATTATAATTAATAAACACTAGTTATTATGTTTTTGGAATATACAAAATTGTGGTCGAAAAATTGAAAAATTATGATTGTATTAAATTTTAATTGAGAAGTGTTGTGATATGTTGCACCTGGATTTAATTGTATTAATTTTTTACTGAGAAATGAATTTTAATTGTATTAATATTTAATTTAATCAGGTGAAAGGTGGTTCTTTGACTAACAATTATAACTATGTAAACTTTTAATTATTCACCAAAGAACATGCATAGGTTGTGCAACAAAAATTTCATAAGAAAACGACGATTTACATGATTTTACGATTTTGTTCAACAATCCTACCGATCATATTGTATTACGATTATGCATGGGATATGACTCATAAATACTATATAAAATCGTAACATCTTATGATTTTACGATTTAAATATCGATTTTGACTACCTTGCTCTTATACACATTCACACATCTCAAACTCTCTTACTAAGTTGAGCGTTGAGAAGTCTTTTTCAAGTGGATCTTCCCCTATTTAAGTCCTTGTCGAGTCCTATAACAGTCTCTTGGATGTTGTCATTCTAGTCTCAAATTGCTTAGGATTTGATGTCAAAGGCAGTTTAAATACTCCTTCCACCCTCTGAAATGCCTTCTAAGGACAAAACTGTGACAAAGTTCCAAACTCCAACACAGACAATATCTCGGGAATGCGATAATTAACCCTAGCAATGTTAGTCAACGGACTTGAGATTAGAATATATTTGTAAAGAAAGCAAATAAAAGAGATTCTATGTTGTATTTTATTGAAAGGAATAACATAAATATATACAAGAGAGAGTATCTATAATTAATATATATAATCCCAAGAGTTACGCTATTATTCCTATAATAATGCAAAAACGTGCAAATTGTTCCTATAATTCAACTATTTTAATAATTAAAATATTTTTCTCATGATTTAATTTCTAACACTCCCCCTCAAGTTGGAGAGTGAATATCAAGAACTCCCAACTTGCACTTCATGGTAGAGAAAGCCTCTTTTCCAGTGGTTTAGTGAACACATAAGCAAGTTGTTCAGTGGAAGGTACATATTTTGTTGCAACTGAACCATCTTGAATCTTATCATGAATGAAGTGGCAATCTATCTCTATGTGTCTAGTTCTTTCATGAAATACTGGGTTAGCTGCAATGTGTAAGGCAACTTTATTGTCACAATACAACAATGTCGATTTAGGATACAATATCCGTGAATCTTTCAACAATGATCATAACCAAGTCAACTCACAATAAGTACCTGTCAATGCTCTGTATTCAAATTTTGTTGAGGATAGAGAAATTGTCTTCTGCCTCTTTGTTTGCCAAGAGATGAGGGAGGATCCAAAAAAAAATTACAATAACATGTAGTTGATTTTCGGGATACAAGACAACCTCGCTAATCTGAGTCACAAAAAGCACGGAAAGATACATCATTTTGTAAAAGCAAAATAGACTTTGATGTGGATTATTCTTTAAATATCGTAGCACACACATTGCAGCTTTCATATGAGGCTTGCATGGAGCATGCATGAATTTGCTTAGTATGTGCATGAGTAATTGTCAAATAAGTTAAGCGACAAACAACTCGCCTATATATTGATGGGTCCTTTAATAATTCCCCTTCATCGGAAAGCTTTGTATTTTGTTCCATGGGAAAATCCACGGGCTTAGTTCCAAGGTACCCACCATCTTTGATAATTTCCAAAATGTATTTTCTTTGTGATATGAAAATAACTTTTTTAGAACGAGAGACCTCAATACCTAGGAAAAAATTAAGATCACCCAAATCTTTTATCCGAAAATGATTGTGTAGAAATTGTTTAAGACTAGATATTGCAATAGGGTCATTACCAATTATGAGAATATCATCGACATAAATTAACAAAGTTGTAAATGACTTGCCTTTTGTACATGTAAACAATGAGTAATATGCTTTTGATTGAATAAAACCAGCAAGCTGAATAACTGTAGAGAATTTGGCAAACCATTGATGAGAAGCTTGTTTTAATCCTTATAAGGATTTTTAGAGGCGACACACAAGATTCTTCCCCTGTCGTTGAAATCCTAAAGGAAGGGACATATAGATTTTTTCGAAAAGATCACCATGAAGAAAAAGGTTATGGACATCAAGTTGATGAAGAGACTAATATTGAGCAGCAGCCAAAGCTAATAAACAACAGACTATGACCATTTTAGTAGTAGGTGAAAAATTGTCATGATAATCGATACCTTCTAGTTGTGTATATCCCTTTGCAATAAGACGTGTCTTATATTGTCCAAGAGAATCATCATATTTGCGTTTGATTTTAAACACCTAACGACAACTAATAACCTTCTTTCCAAGAGGAAGAGTTGTAATAGACCAAGTATTATTGGCCTCCAAAGCAGCCAATTCATATTGCATTGCCTCTTGCCAATGAGTGTGAGAAACAACTTTTTCATAACATGTAGGTTCAATATCATTAGTAATAAAGGACCGATGTTGAGGGGTATAACGATCATAAGAGATAAAATTGCAGAGAGGATATCATGTACCTTTATTTGGAAAAGATTAAGAGGATGACAATGGGCCAGCGGACATTACCTGATTGCAAATATAATCTCGTAAAGTTGCAGGAGGACCATGAGATCGTTGAGAACGACGCAAGGGAACCACAGGTGGGGAATTAGTGGGAGGCACAATTATGTTTTCTTTAGGTGGTGGTGGTGGAGTGTATGGAAGAGTCGTAGACATAGGCTTATTTGGGACAATATTAGGTATGATAGGGTCTATGGTGGTGAAAGAAGTGTCAATAGATTCATACGAAAAAATATCCTAATGGAAGATAACATCACGACTAGTGAAGACTTGGTGAGTTTTGAGATCATATAACTTGTAAGCCTTTTGGCCAAGAGGATAACAAAGAAAAACACATTTTTGGGCACGAGGAGCAAACTTATGAGAAACATGAACATTAGTAGCATAAGCAAGACATCCAAAAACTTGAATGTGTGAATAAAAAGGGATTTTACCATATAGGCGCTCAAAAGGTGTCTGACGTGATAGAAGAGGCGTAAGCAACCTATTAATAATATGTATAGCAGTGGAAACACATTCTGCCCAAAAGTGTAAGGGAAGCTGGGCTTGAAAACGAAGAGTGTGTGATGACTCAAGGATATGTCTATGTTTACGCTCGACAACTCTGTTTTGTTGTGGTGTGTAAGTGCAAGAATGTTGGTAAGTTGTTCCTTGTTGTGTAAAAAAATCTCGCATAGATGGCATGTCTGTTTTGCTATAGTACAAATATCACAAATTGTATTTGACTCTAAAGAGAGGTTTAACAAAGTTTTAGCCATGAAATCTAATCTAGATGGAGATGGATGTTCTAGTCGTCGATGCCACAAGGTAGTAGAAGTGTTTGAAGGAGGAGATGACTTGGTGACATGGGCTGCGAGTGATGGAATGGGATTGTGTGACTTATCTAATGTCATTACAACCATGTAATAGAGTCCACCTTGTTGTTTACCTAAACCAATTGTCATTCTCGTCATCAAATCTAGTAAAATACACCTACAAGGAAAAAAAGTTACTGAACAATTTAAATCTCTTGTGACCCGACTTACTGACATCAAATGTATTGTGCAAGATGGTACCCCAAGCACATTTGTTAAAGAAACAATTGACTTAATAGGGGCTTGATTACCATTTGGCATAACAATTGGTGGTAAAGAAGTGTTTTCTTTTATGTTGAAAAGCAAGGTTGGTGAAGAAATAATGTGATTAGTGGCCCCACTATCAATTATAAGTTTGGATGGTGACGAACCTGAAGGAACATTGGCGTTGTTGACCTTAGGATTAGCTGACAAAGATGATGCATTACCCTGCATAATAGACAACATCTGTTGAAGTTGTAGTTCGGTTAATCCATTGTGGATTGCAATTGTTGCATCACTGGAGTCGATGTGACATTATTTATTGAAAATTGACTATTTCCATTGGGCTTAGAATAAGCATTCTGGGTGACTCCATGCCTTGGGTGTTCAGAAGGATAACCGTGTAGCTTCCAACATGTTTCTTTTGTATAATGATCTCTATCACAATAAGAACAATGTCGTGAATTTCGATTAGATGAATTAAAACGAGAAGGAGGACCTTGTTTGTGCCGAACAACAAGAGCTATTGGTTTATTCTTTTGAACAATCATGGCTAAAGCTTCTATTGTGTCACGTGTGGTACTCAAATGTCGTTGTTTTTCTTCTTGAATGATGGAAGAATAAGCCTGTGTAACACCAAGCAGGGATTCATTAAGAGAATTTGACCACAAATAGCATTATAAGAGTCATTCAATCCCATAATAAACTGCATCAATTTGTGCCTTTTATTGTCTACTTCACAAGTGCAGGTTGTATTACTATAGGAGCCTAACTCATCCCATAATTTCTTTAACTTTGTGTAATAGGTTGCGACTATCATTTGATCTTGAGTCAAGCAAGTAATGTCTCTCTCAATCTGAAAAATATGTGGTGCATGACTTTGAGAGAAGCAATTTTGAAGATCTTCCCAAACTTCGTGAGCAGTATCATATAAAATAACACTATCTATAATATCAGGTGTCAAAGAATTAAAGATCCAAGATAATACCATGTCGTTGCAATTTTTTCCATGATGCATATTCTTCTGGTTTGTCTTCCACAGAGGGTGCCTTGAGAGTTCCATCAACAAAACCGAATTTGGATTTTGCATTTTAAAGAGATGACCATGGCTTACGCTAAGTCAAAAAGTCATCTCCATCTAGAGGTTTTGAAACAAGGACCATTTCGGGATGGTTAGAATAATGGAAAGAATACGAACTATTGAAATGTGGTTCTTTTCCATCGTTAGCCATGGAAACAAGGATAGGAAAAAGATAAAAAGAAATGATTGAGCAAAGGATCATCCTTACTTTGATACCATGTAAAGAAAACAAATAAAAGGGATTATGTGTTGTATTTTATTGAAAGGAATAATAGAAATATATACAAGAGGAAGTATCTATAATTAATATATACAATCCCTACAATTACACTATAATTATCTATATTTTATAAGGTTTAATTAATCGTAAGGTACCCAGTTTGGTACTAGAGTGTCAAATTGGTACCCGCTTTTAAAAAAGTGTCAATTGCATCCCAACTTTTGAAAATTGCTTCAATTAGGTCCCTTTCAGACAGAG
>Ga0214543_1011009_pt1 | contig 12985 bp, 10 predicted proteins | sample CNSS2metaG_FD_160094 | JGI IMG/M metagenome (GOLD analysis project Ga0214543, IMG submission 160094) | Root nodule microbial communities from cowpea collected in UCLA plant growth center, Los Angeles, California, USA - CNSS2 | ecosystem: Host-associated > Plants > Roots > Nodule | place: USA...
ATCTTGGTCAAAGGTCAACTTTGGATCAAAGTCAACAAGTCAACCAAAATAAGTCAACTAGAAACCAACTTAGGGAATTCAAACTAAAGTAATGCAAAACAAAGATAAAGGTAATGGAATAGAAGACCCTCCTTTAGACATGCTTCTAGTGATCCTTCTTGAGGGAGCTTCTAAGGAGGTGGTCACACCTTCATCATTGTTTCACATGATTTGTCTTTTATAAAACTTACATCTTATATACATAACATATTCACATTTTATACTTGGTTGTTTAATAATACTTAATCAAAGTAAATAAGATTTGGTAGATTTTCATCTAACACTTAGCTAATATGAAATTTGTTTAGTCTTGTGATTATGATTTTTCTTTAAATATTATTTTTAACAAATTTCAGTTATATTAAATTCTACATTTATAGAATTACAAATCAATAGATGTTTTTGTTGGAGATGGATTTTTCTACTATTTTCTATTTACTTTGGAAGTTAAGGAAGATTTATTATATTTTTATTTAGAAACCTATGCTGATTTAATTTTCCTTGTTTTAGCTTGGACTTTTGTAGTTGGATTGTGAAAACAAATAGAACAAACAAGACTAGTGGATTGAATTTTACATTAAAAATTTTCAAAGATTTTGGTAGTATGAAATATATTCAAGTGCATTTTAACTTGACAAACACTAAAACAATTTCATAAGTCTTAACTTAAAAAAACTCTCATTCTTTGGTTAAATGTGGTTTGATAATATGCAACTAGAAAGAAATAAAGTTAAAGAAAGATTTACCATTGACATTTATATAATGGTTTATTTGTTAGCGAAAATGACGTTCAATTCTTAATCAACTTGATCAAGTTCCACTATGTAGACTATTGTTGCAAAATATAATTGAGTGTTCTTTGAACCTCATCCATTCCCACCGAATCAAACAAGTATAATTTAGACTTCACCCTCTTTTAGCTTAAACACCAAATATTTCATTGAAACACAACCAATATTGACTAAACAAATAGATTGCAAGGATTGTGATCTAAAAGATCACAGGTTTGCTCACTAAAAGAGAGGGTAACATCCTCATATCACTATAAATGAATGTCACTCTTCTAGATATGTTATGAACACAATAAAGTTCTTTCTCACAAATTAGACCTCAATGATTCATTAGTTTCATCAACCTTTCTTCTTGAAAAATATAGGATGGAAAGCAATAGCCACTAAGAAAATATTTTAGTCGTTGTGAGTGTTGGAGAAGTTCTTCTTCACGTTGCATATGCCCATGTTGAAGCATAAAGATGCAATAAATGTTCTTCATGCAACATTAATTGAATATCTCTTCTTCAAACAACATTTTAACACATGGCATAAATTATTTGGCCTAGGTCAAATAACTTTCTATCCAAAATGGAGTAAGGGTACGAGGTTAATGGCCATTGTATGGGTTATATTCAATCTTTTCAAAATATCTATTAGCATGGAACAATTTTACCGTGTTCTTCAAGAAATCTTTGACATAAACAAGCCTTCATGAGATTCCCTTGTAAGTTTCTCTTGTAAGGTGGAAGAAATGAACATTCTCTATATACATAAAATAAAATTTTATAATTTTTGTGTTGTATCGTGAAATACTTCAAGACTATGTATCTCTATCATTTGTATTAGCATTAACTTGTCAAATAGAGAAATGTATGCAAGATTATATATGTCTATCAATCACATGGAACACTTGTGTTTGTCATGATGTTATGCATACAAAATCATATTTATACTTAGTTGTAAAATGCATAATCACAATTAGATCCACATGTACAAGATTAGAGAGCTTATATATAAACTAAATGAACCCTAATTTTGTAGATTGAATTCATTTATTTCATCTTTAATTTTAAAAATTGTCTCTTGTTCTTTTTTTCTCTTAATTTTAGAATTGGTCTTTTCATTTTCTTCTCTCTTTTTTGTGTTCTTCATTCTTCATCAATGACAAACCAATTCTTGAAGTATTGTTGATTGACTTATGTTGTGATAAAGAATGGTTTTTGTGAGGAAACAAGGAAAGCAATTGTTGCTCATATTCCAAAAAAAAATGGTCTGGTGATTCCTCACGACCTTGTTGTGTTATAATCAAATTGGTGCACTTGTTGGAAAAATTAGATCCTTTTTTGATAGTAATCAAGTTTTTGGCACTATTACCAATGATTTTTGCTAAAATAACTCAATAACTTGTAATCTGTTTGAGTTTGTTGTAAATTTTTGTAAATATGTGCATATTGTTGAGTTCTAGTTTCGTTACATTTCATAAATTTACATTGCTCTGCTCACTTGATCTTGAGCTAATCTTGTATGCCTCAGAAAAGAGAAAAGAAGATTTGATGTCTGATCCTAAAGTTGAGAAAACTATTAGGAGAAACAATAGCAAAACCAAAAAAAAAAACAAGGCTTAGATAACAACATATCAGAGAAGAATTATGTTGTCATTGACGCGATCAAATTAATACTACTAAACTATAGCAACTTCAATATTGCTAAGATAGTACTTAAGGAAATAGAAAGGGTAAAGTTAACCTTAAGTCGTTTCCCAACGAACATGAAATTGCTTTTTGACAAATTAGTTCTTATAAAATCTATACAAAAGACTTAGTCAAATAAAATAGTAAAAATATAGGAGGATTATGATAAAAAAGAAAGAAATAAAAAAGATAAAAAGAGATAAAAACAATAGTAAAGAAAATAGATTGATTCCATTGCTGTTTTCAAAATAGATCAATCATCGGTTATCTAAAGATTATTGTTCAATTAATTATTATTGTAAATTTGCAAATTAATCAATGTAAAGTCTCAATTAATTAGTTGGCGTTCACACTTTTAACCAAAGTACAGTCTCAATTAAAAGTGAGAACTTTTAGATTATCCACAGTAAACTCAACCAAAGTACGATCTCAATCAAATTTTACTATGCCTAATCATGTATATTCTTTTATCTCCTCACCAAATAAAAAGCTTAATTAATCAAAGTAAAGTCTCAATTAATTTTAGTTAGAGTAAATACCTTAAATCAAAGTAAAGTCTCAATTATTGGTAAAAACTCATTCAATCACATGAAAGTTTCTAAATTAAATCAAAGTAAAGTCTCAATTAAATTTAAAGATTTAAAATCATTACTTTTTACGTGATTCAAAGATAAAAGACATAGATGAATTAAAACCTCAACACTAATAAAAAGAACAAATAAATTATTTCATTATAACCTCAGAATCCATAATGAAATTACAATGGAATCAACCCAAGAAGTTTAGTAATCCATAGAATGCAAAATAAAATAAATATAATAGAAGAATAGAGAAAAAAAGGAAATGAAATAGGCCCCCTTAAGGGTTCCAAAACTTAGAAGTCCCGAGCTTTTCCTTTCTTCTTCCCCCTTGGTCTCTTTATATAGGACTTGGACTGGACTTTTCTGTTGCTAAAATGTCTCAAATATCTTTTAAAATAAAGATAAAGATAAATATTCAAAGATATTTGGAGAGATATAAACTATTTAACAAATATAGTTGGTTGATAATATCAAATCTAATATAATTAAATAAATTAATTGCTGAAAAGATATATGATAAATTATCACCAACTAATATTTGTAATAATTTTCCAAATCAACCCTTTTGAGATCTGATAGTCGAAATTCGTAGAGACATAAGAAAAATCAATATTTGCAGTTAAACCCTTCTTGTTTGACCATTTCACTAATCTTAACCAAATTTGACCAAAATTTGTCCAGAGTCGACTGTTTGACCAACTTTTACCATTTTAACTGTGCAATGGACACGTGGCATCCTAGCTCCTTTTCTCACATCAATCTTCTCTTTCCTTCGTTAGGGTTTGCTGCCTTTGGATGCTTGCTAACGTGAAGGATGGTGGTTTCATGGTGGTTGTTGCATGATTCTTTTTCTTCTCCAGCAACGTGGCTGTGATGGTTCGGTGGTGTGAAGGATAATTACACGTGTCATTATGTGGTTGGAGAGATTTAGAAGGTGAGGATTTCCACATGGCATGATCTGGTTGAGTGGAGTTTAAGTGGTAGGAGGGGTGAAACTTTGTAGAAATTAGGGGTGTAGAACAGGTTTTTAGGTGGTTCAATAGAAAAAAGGGAATTTATGTGGAATTTAGGGGGTGCAAATGTGATTTTTCTAGAACTTGCTAATTTCAACCTTATTTAAAGGTGGTTTGTAACTTCAATCACTATATTTTTCCACGTTAAATGAGCTTAATCTTAACTTCAGTTGCATCAACAAATGTTAAAATATCCAAAAATAATTTATGCAACTAAAAATCACTTTTTAAGACATTTTAATCACATAAGCTCAAATAGCCTAATTATTAGAACTATCAATTAAATCACTCTTTGAGCACACAAATTCAATTAAATACCTAGAATTAAACATTAAATGAGGGCAAAAATACACATTCATCAATCATCCTATCCAAATCCAATACAGCCTCATAAAGAGGAATAAATGGCATAACACAATGAACAAAGGACATTACTTGGGGATTCTATGCAACAACAAGAGCCGAGGCAATTTTCAAGCACAGTCAAACCATCCAAAGAAGTGAAGATGAAATATGCCCTGTTGTCACTGATCACCTCAAATCATTTTGTAAGGATGGACAATGAAGATCCCTACAACCGTATAACCATATTCTATGAATTGTGTGGCACCATGGGAATAACTAGAAAAGAATGACAAGGAAAGAAAAGATATGGCTATAATCTCAGCCAAATCAGAGCTTAATCAATTGATATGTACAAAGGAAATTTTTTGCTAGATTCTTCCCACCATGAATATATGTTGGTACCAAATAAGTAATTGCCACATTTTCACAAGGATCAAATGAACCTTTATGTAAAGTCTGGGAGAGATACAAATCTCTACTGAGAAAATGTCCTAACCATAAATTCAAAGATGTGAATCTACTCAACATGTTTTATAGTGGGTTGAGACCAGAAACTAAAATGCTTTTGGATGGCTTTACGGGTGGCACTATGATGACAAAGGATGTTGTAAGAGCAACCTCAACCATTAATGGCAAACCCTTAGCCAAGGGTCTAATCACAAGAAGCATGGCTAAGCAAATTCAAGAAGAGTTAGCAACATCTAGTCAAGGTGAAGCTAAACTCCTTTTCACTTGGTCCATCATGGAGCATTTGTAGACCTTTTATTAAGGGTCATGTAGTGTAGGTTTTTCTTTGAAGGCCTTATATTAAGGGTCATGTAGTGTAGGATTTTCAAAACAATCTTGCTTAAGTACGGAGCATCATATGCACCTAGCTTAAGCAATTCTTTGATGTTTAATTATGTTAATTTAGCTAGCTTAGGAAGGGTGTCCTATACATGCCACATTGCAAGCCCTTAATGGAGAGTTCTCTTACAAAGGTAGTGGTCATGTGTCATTGTCCTATATGAAAGGTTTTTCATAAAGACATTGTCATAAGTGTATTGCATACTTGCAAGACGAGGCTAATATTATGTTTCATGCTTTATACACCCCCTCCCTATTGCTTCATCCCCATGGGAAGACATTGGCATGGATTTCATCCTTGGTCTAACTAAGATCCAAAGGGTATTTGACTCTATTTTTGTGGTTACGGATAGGTTTAGCAAGATGGCTCATCCCCATGGGAAGACATTAACATGGATTTCATCCTTGGTCTATCCAAGACCTAAAGGGGATTTGACTTTATTTTTGTGGTTATGGATAGGTTGTGGAAGATGGCTCATTTCATACCATGTCAAAAGGTAGATGATGCAAGTTACATAGCAAAACTCTTCTTTAGATATGTGGTGAAACTCCATGGTTTGCCTACGACCATTGTATCCGATAGGGATACCAAGTTCCTTAGCCATTTTTGGAAGACACTTTGGTATAGGCTAGGAACGAAGCTTCATTTTTCCACCTTTAGGCACCCCTAAACAGATGGGCAAATCAAGGTTGTGAATAGGACTTTAAGAACCATATTGAGGGTTATTTTGAAAGGAAACCACAAATCTTGGGATCAGTACCTTCCCCACATTGAGTTTGAATATAATAGGGTGGTTCACAAGACCACCAAAATCTCTCCATTTGAGGTTGTGTATGGCTTCAACCCCCTCACTCCTTTAAACCTCATACCTCTCCCAAATCCTAGTGATTTCATTCAAAAGGAAGGGGTATCTAGGTCCGAATTTGTGAAGAAAATGCATGAGAAAGTGAAGTCTCAAACACAACACCAAACCGAGAGAAACACCAAACAAAATAACAAGGGAAAAAGGGAAGTGAATTTTGAGGAAGGAGATTGGGTATGGCTTCATTTGAGAAAATATAGATTTCTTAAACAAAGGAAGTCCAAACTCAATTCTTGTGGTGATGGACCTTTAGAGTACTTTAAAGTTTGTGATCTAATCCCTTTTGTAGGAGATTTGGAGCAAGATGAAGATGAAGAACCTATAGATTTGAGGTTAAATCCTTCTCAAGAGGGAGGGGATGAGGGCATACCCTTAGCCAAGGGTCTAATCACAATAAGCATGGATAAGCAAATTTAGGAAGATCTAGCAACATCTAGTCAAGGTGAAGCTAAACTCCTTTTCACTTGGTCCATCATGGAGCATTTTTAGACCTTGTATTAAGGGTCATGTAGTGTAGGTTTTCCTTTGAAGGCCTTATATTAAGGGTCATGTAGTGTAGGGTTTTAAAAACAATCTTGCTTAAGTAGGGAGCATCATAGGCACCTAGCTTAAGCAATTCTTTGATGTTTAATTATGTTAATATAGCTAGCTTAGGAAAGGCGTCCCACACATGCCACATGGCAAGCCCTTAATGGATAGTTCTCTTACAAAGGTAGTGGCCATGTGCCATTGTCTTATAGGAGAGGCTTTTCATAAAGTAGCTTTCCACATGGCAACACATGAGTGGTTCGTTTTGTGAAAGTGAGGATTGCCATATGTCAAACTCTCTTTCACCCTTTAATGGAGAGTTCTCTTACAAAGGTAGTGGTCATGTGTCATTAGCCTATAGGAAAGGCTTTTCATAAAGTAGCTTTCTACATTGAAACATATGAGTGGTTCATTTTGTGAGAGTGAGGATTGCCACATGTCAAGCTCTCCTTCACCAAAATAGTATTTTTAGGGTTTTGTGCATGTTAGCATTTGAGGGTTTGAACCATTTTAGAGACATCTTACTCTATAAATAGAGGTGTCCCCTAATGTATTTCTTACTTTAAGAATGATAATGTTATGCTGCCAAAATAATTTTTGAGCCATAGTTCTTCTCTTAGTCACTTGCTAGAGCATCCCAAGAGGTCCCTCTAACACCCATTTCTCTAGAGTTGGCCTAACCTTTCTTAGAGCTCCACAAACAACCTTCATCCCACCATTAAATCACCAAAACCGAGAGCCATTTTCTCTCAACACCAAGCTTCCGCGAATCCATCATCCATCATAGTCACCAGTTCGAGTTTTGGTCCAACCTAGCTTGAGGAGGAGGCTATCAACCGCAAAATCTTACGCAATAAGTGACCACCAGGTGCAACATGATAGAAGCCAACCTTCTAGAAGGGGAATTATGGAGTTAGACACATAAAGTGTCATTCTAGACCATAATAAGCTAATTTCACAACAGGTGGAGGAAATGAAGAAGCAAATGTCTAAAATGTAGGTTGAAGCAACATCAACTAGTGCATCTCAACATATTATGAGGTGTGACTTTTGTACTGGTGCTAATCCAAATTGCAAAAGCTAAATGACATAACTGACTCAAGAGGAGTTGACAAATTTTATGAATGGCTCAGAAAGTCAGATATTTCAAATTTCACCCGAACACACATTGGAAAAACAATAAGAATCAAAATTCTGGTTAGAAGAAATATGTTGGAAAATCACACATGCAATTCTAACAAGCACCTTACTAAAGCCAATATTCTGTCCAATAGGAGGGGTTGTCCAAAATAGAAAAGGCTTTGACTTAATTCATTCAAGTTTCAACCACCAATCAAAAGAACATCGAAGCCTCCTTCAGAAACCTAAAAGTGTTGGTTGGACAAATAATTAAGCAATTGGCTGATGAACAAGAAAATCAATTTTCAGCCAACACTTAAGTCAATCCCAAGTAACATTGCAAGTCTACCTATAGTAGACAAGGTATCACAATAGGAAAAGGGAATAAAGACACTTTAGAAAAGGAATGTGAGCAAAAGTGGAGAATGAGTTGAGAGGTGAATAAGAGAATGATGTTGTAAATAAAAAAGAAGTTGATATAGATATTATAGAATATGTAAATACAAAATAAGAAAAGAAAAAATAAGAAGGAAAGATGATAAGAATAGCTTTTCCAAGCTATATGACTCAAGTAAGGTGTAATTTCCCAAATGGGTACTGGTTTGCGGAAGCTTGATGGTGGTGGAAATATGGTGCACATATGGTGATTTTTATGTGATGAGATGTGTAAGACCCGTGGAATTTAAATAATTAAATAAATAATTATTTAATAAATGCGGGTAGTGAAAGCCTTTATGGCATTAAATGCTAATTATTATGTTGTAGAAAAGTATTAGCTCAAACGGTTGAGAGTACTTTATTATGTGAGAGAACTTGGGTTCAAGTCTTATGTATGCCAATTGGGTGTTATTTAATGGTATTATTTTTATATCTATAGATGGGAGCGTGATAAGAAAGTATAAAACTCTAAATTTATAGAAATTAACACGAAACATGAATTGGTTGAATGGTTGTGCATTGGTTTGACATTGGCATGGTTATGGGTTTGAACCTTGGCTTAAGCAAAATAACTTTCTTTTTGCTAAAATTAATTTTTGGCATGAATATGAAGAGTCTGAAAACCCTAGCAAATTAGGAGGCAAATAGAAGGGCTGGAAACCATGGTTTAATGGTGAATCAATAGTCCTTAAAGTCCCTTTAAATAAATTTCGTTTTGCTACCATTAAACCAAATTAAAGCATAGTTAAGGACTCCATTAAGGGAGAGAGAGAAAGTTAGTGAGGCTGCCATTGAAGCATAGAGTGAGGAGAGAATTTCCAGAAGAGTTACGAGTTGTCGGGAGTGAGAGAGGAGGGTTGCAAGGTGGTAGAACAAAGAAGGCTGGTGTGGATCAAGGGAGATTTCAAGTTTTTTTTGCAAATTGAGCTAGGAATTTAGGTTAGGGGAGTTCCTATTGTATGTTTTTAATTCTATTTTTCGTACAAACATGTATTCTGTATCATGCTTGAAGTGTGTGACCTTGCCATTCTTGGACTTTTTCGCATTTCTGGATTTTTCCAGAAATCGCCTGGTGGCACATGAACTACCGCCAAGCGACACATGTGATTGAGCCCAGCTTTCTAGGTTTCCCTATGAACCTCCTGGCGACTGAAGGTGACGCGCTAGGCGACGTATTTGGTGTTGCCAATTTTCCCTTGTTTGTTAAGCTTATAGTGGTGTGGTGGTATTTGAATATGATTTTTATTGTACTTATATGATTGGCATCACAAGACTGATCTATAATTATTTAATTTGTGGAAATTACATGAACTTTTGAATGAAATTGGGATTAGGGTTCATGTTGAGGTTGGAAATAATTAAGCATGAGGTATGTATATGATCAATGCATTGTTTTATGGAATTGATGTTAATATGAATAAAGTATGAACTTTGTCATATGCGTGCATGTGAAATTATGTCAGCGTGAAAATGGGTACTGTGATTGGAGTGCTTGGGAATCATGATTGAATCGAAAAAAATTTGGGCAGAACCCAATTTGTCAAGCACCGCCTAGCGATGCCTGGGCTGCCACCAGACGACACCTTAGTTCTGCTGATCAAATTTTAGTTTCTGTTCTGATTGCATGTATTGGGTGTTATGCTGGATAACTTTGGTATGTATGATCGGGATTAGTAGGGTAGTGAGGTGAAGGAAACTCAGGCATTGAATATCAAATTATTTATGTATGAGTATTTGATAATTGGGATATATGCTTTAAACTAAATAAAGTTGTATGTTGAACATGATAGGGACTGTATTTATTTGGAAGTTGTAATGAGGACGCCACATGTTGTTGATTAAATGTTATGTGTTGGTTAATTGGTAATATGATGAATGTGAAGTATAATGTACCATTGTTGTTTAAGGGGATGGTGTGCTATTAATTGAGAAATATGTTAAGTGAAGTGTGTGAAAGTGCAAATCAATTTTATAAATATGCCTGGATGATTGAGATTGGTGTTTTGAGGTGGCTAGATTGTATACTTCCTTGGTTGTGTTATTTTAAAGTGTGTGTGCAATATTGATAGTTCTGTGGCATGCTGTGGAGGAGAATATGATAGAAAACACAATAATTGGGTTGGTGGCATGATTGAATTGGTGCCTTGTGATTCAGTCATAATGTTATGACTGGATAATTTTGTGTGTGTCATGGTTTGCGTATTATATGTTTGGGGTCCCTTAGGACCTAATCCAATTGCCAAAAACCAGTAGCATTGCGCTACTGGTCTAGCGCCTAGCGACGCAGGGCGAGCCGCTAGGCGATAGATACCCAAAAATAGTGGCAATGGCCAATGGACGAGCATGGCGCCTGACGGCAGGGTTGGCTCCTCCATGCGAAAGTGACATGGCAAGGGGCTCTGGTAGGCGCTTGTCGCTTGGCGGCACGAGAGGCCTGCTAGGCGGTCTGGAACTAAGTTCCGCCCAGCGACGCGAGAGGCGCGCAAGGCGGTTTTGGGTGCAAAGGTGGTTCGCGAGGAGGATTTCTACACAGCTTTGGATGAGTGTCATGGTGTGATGCTTGGTTAGGGGCCTAGTTATAAGTGTAACTTGTATTGGGGTAACACGTGGTCACTCAAGGTTGTAGCCTGGTGGTTTAGGAAGTCCAGTGGAGTGTGCAAGATCGTGGCTCATACGACGAGATTTCAGATGATTGCCCTCTTTAGTGCACCTGATGGAGTTTGGTAGTTTGGGAACAACTACGAACTTCGGTTCTTTTGGGGAACTCCACTTGGTGTCACGGATTGTGGTTGTCGCAATTTATTCCTGCGTGTGGACTATTAGGTGGTGGCCTGTAGTCAGAGGGGCGAGTAGACACTCGTGCAGCAAAGATTGATCAGAGTACTCATCAAAGTGTGTAAAATCAAGAGGAGTCTAACAAAAGGTTGGAAGTTGAGGAACTGGGGAATGGGAAATGCTAACACGGGTTATAATTTTGAGATGCTTTAATTATGTCATGTTATATTGCTTATTTTAACTGAGCTCACCCTATTTGTGTGTGTTTGGCGATGATCATGTAACTTGTTACATGGGAGCAGATGTTGATGCAGGTGAGCGTGCGAATGCATAAAGTCAAAGTGGGGACTAGCTATGAGAGTTTTTACTCGATTTTACTCATGGTTGTCGGCAAGAGGGAATTGGTAGTGAGATGTTGGTTTACTCTACAGTTGCGGCTAAGTGTGGAATACTTGGGTTTGGTGGTGTCTCGAGATGATTGAAGAATTCATACTCAAGGTTAATTGGAATTGACTCTTTTGTGAGAATGGGACATCAACACAAGAATGGATAGGTTATTTCCCAATCTCATGCTGGAACAGTGTGGTACTCAACAAGGTAGTGTTCGATGATCCAAAGAGACAAATCGACGACGAGGTATCAATTGTAGATGGATCAGAAAGGTGAGGACAAAATGTCATGTGAACTAGAGTTACTTAGCAAAGACCAGAGAAGAATAGATGTAGAGCATCTCGATGGTGGAAGAGTCATAGACTCGTTTTCAAGTATATGCTAGAATTTCACTTTGGAGTGGTGAAGTTCCTTATCGCATTAGTACCTGAGGAAGAGCTGATGTCAATAATTTCTAATTGGATGGTGTCGCGGGGAATGGGAAGAAAGAGAAGCAGAGGAATAGATACTGAAGAATTGATGACAAGGACTTAGTGTAAACACTATAATGATTGCAAGTTTTACACTTGTGTAAGAGGAGGGAAAACGTTCAGGTACGTGAGGATCTAATATTGGGAGTTGGATCAATGAAACAGCTGCGAGGGAAGGAAATCAAGACTGTGAAGGTGCTATGGGATGAGACTACTCAGGAGATGACCTGGGAGATGGAGGATCGCATGAGGCAATCCTATCCGCACTTATTTCATGGTAAGTCTTATTTTCGAGGACGAAAATCTTTAAAGGTGGGTGTAATGTAAGACCCGAGAAAATTAAATAGTTATTTAAATAATTATTTAATTATGGTGGGTAATAGAAACATTTAAAGCAATTAATGTGAGGAACTATGACATGGAAAAGTACTAGCTCAAGTGGTTGAGAGTACTTTATTGTGTGTGAGGACTTGGGTTCGAGTCCTATGTGTGCCACTTGGGTGTTATTTAAATTATGTGTTTTTGTGTGTTTATATATTGAATGCATGGGGTGATGATAAATTCCTAGAATTGTAGGAGTTATCATGAAATCTGGATTGGTTGAATGGTTTGGCCTTGGTTTGGTATGTGCATGGGTGTGAGTTCAAACCTTGTTGAGAACTAAATAATTTCTTTTTGCCAGTTTTTCCTTTGGCATGAATGTGAAAAGGTTTGGAAAACCTAGTAGCCAAGAAGGCAGCCGTGAGTGCTGGAAAAATACACTGTGAGGGATATTGAGTAGACATTAACACACACTTTTATTGTAATTTTCGTTTTAAAAGGTTAAGTGAAATTAAGGGTGGAATGAATTAGAGTGAGAGAGGATAATTAAGGGATTAAGGGTCTGAGACAGGAGAGTGCATACGGAATCACAGACTTCTGGGGATCAGAGCAAGGGTGAGTTTGAATTAAAAGTCACGTGCAATCCGTGTTTGAAGCGAGGATCAGAGGTTAGGGGAGCTGGAATTGTACCTTTAATTGCGTACTGTTTAATTTCATGAACTGTATGATTAAATTGATGCATGTACAATGCCCTGCTGTGTATAATTCGTGTTTCTGGAATTTTCCAGAAACC
>Ga0214543_1011014_pt1 | contig 12981 bp, 12 predicted proteins | sample CNSS2metaG_FD_160094 | JGI IMG/M metagenome (GOLD analysis project Ga0214543, IMG submission 160094) | Root nodule microbial communities from cowpea collected in UCLA plant growth center, Los Angeles, California, USA - CNSS2 | ecosystem: Host-associated > Plants > Roots > Nodule | place: USA...
TATATATATATATATATATATATATATATATATATATATATATATATATATATATATATATATATACACATATATATATATATATATATATATATATATATATATATCCAACCCCTCATGTATAATGCATATAAGATCATGCCAAACTCATCATTTACTACATGTAAACCTCCCCTAATCATGTATACTCATCCCCATCATGCCATCATAAAGTAATCCCGTTAATTATACGCCAACATCCAAGAACGGAAAAAAAGCCAAAATGAATCGCACACTCTCGCCTAGCCTCTCGCTCAGGCAGAGGAGTCTCGCTCAAGCGAGAGGGTCTCTCGCTCACGCGAGCTCTCTTCGCCTAGGCGTAGGCTTGGAATCCTGGAATAGTGGCTTCTGCACTGTCTCGCTTAGGCGAGACCTTTCTCGCCTGGTCGAGATGCTCGCTCACTCAAAATGAGCTGGTCGCCTGAGCAACCCCTCGCGCGAGAAGACCTAGGCGAGCCTCTGCTCATCTCGCGTAGGCGAGGCAAGCTCGTTTGGGCGAGATTATTAGTTCCCACCCACTGTTCACTCGCATAACAGATAAAAACCAAGCCAAACAATGCAATAGCATAATTCACAAACTCAAAGTAACATACAGACCATTAAATCACAGGAATATCACATAAACAATCATGGATACCAACTATTTTGCAGAAACCCTAACTTCCTGTACCTAGAAAGTGTTGGCTAAGGCTTTGATACTCGAACAGTGAAGGATAGTGGCTTAAGGAGTAGCTTAGCAAACTGAAAAACAGTGGGACAAGTTCAAAACGAGCTCACTAGAATAAGCTCTAACTGGGAACACAAGGAAAAGGCGAAAAGAACATCAAGCTTGAGTTGGGAGAGACTTACGCGGAGTGGAAGAATGAGACTAAGCTTGCTTGGCTGTGGCGATTCCAAACCCTAGCAGAAGATGACGGCGACTGCTCTAAGGGTTTGACAGATCTGTTTACGAAAGTGGGCACAATGGTTAGGGTTAGGGCACATTAGGTCTGATCCTTCCATCTTTGGACCAGCCCTTAGGCCCATTAGATTAAGGACAACTCTTAAAATATTAGAGCAGGAGAAACTAGGCCTTACAGTTAATCTATAATTTTTGAATTATTTTTTGTTAGAAATTGAAATTTTAAAGTATATTAATGTAATTATAAAAAATAACACAATTATTAAAAAAAACAAATTTAAGATTGCAGTAAACTAATAAATGAAGTTATAACAAGTTTATCCAAATTAAATTAACACAACTTGTCTATAATACAAATATAAGAATGAGTATAGAATTAGCTATCGAGTTAGTCATACAAACTTAATCACATTGGTAATTTTTGTTGACTTGATTGGGCCTCAGTTACGTCTATAAAAAAAGTAAAAGCTTACTATGGACATTGTTCTAGTCGACTACGTGCTGACCCCTGTCTAACGAGCTAACTTGTGACCCGAGGAGAATGGCATGCTAGATAGGTCTGAACATAAATTGTTTATCTAGTCACTTGTACTCGTCTCTTTCTCTCACTCTTTATCTATGAGGGGTGATCTTCCTTTTATACTCGCGTTTGGGTTAGCCGCCCTAGATCCTCGGCCGCCTAGCTGGGATAGCAGATGAAATGGTACCGATTAATTTATGCAAGATATGCTAGGTGACCGTTGGTGCTGCTGACATGGGGAAGGGTGACTTCTTATATGGGTCGAGTCCATTTCGTGAGTATCTATAGCGTGAAAAGGCCTACGTAGGCCTCTTATAAAAGATCTAAACGTCGGTATGGACTCAAAGTCGGTATGGGTTTGGGGGTGTGGGCATGTATAGACATAAATAAATATTGCAAGTAATGTAGTTGAGATTTTTTAACAAACATTTATTATAGGATAATGATATTCCAACAAAATTTTTTGACAAGGTTTTGACATAGCTTACGTGGCAGCAGTTTTTTTAATTTTTAATAACTGAAAATCTCTGTTCGCACGTGCAGCTGAGAGGGAAAGAAAAATGAGATTAAATGTCCTTTAGAGAGAGAAAGAGAAGAGAAAAAAGGGGGGGAAGTGAAGCTGGTCCGTTCCGTAGTGAGAAGTGAAGAGAGAGAAGGTGGAAATATCAACTTGCGGCCGGAGTTAGTGGTGAAGAGATAAAAGGGGGAAAGTGAGGCCTGGGTGGTTTCGAACTGAGAAAGTCAAGATAGAGAAGGGGGAAAGTGAGATTCCGGCAACCATTTGGGTTGGTGGTGGTGGTGGGTCGTTATCAGGCAATGCGAGAGTGAGAAGAAGTGGTCGACGACAAGGAATTCGTCAGCCCAAGCGTACAATCGACCCTTTGGCGGAGCCCATTTAATTTGTGTAAGGCAAAGGTAACGTTTTTCGGCCGTATTACGCAAAGGATGTGTATGTGGTTGTTTGGTGTTCTTTTCAGGGATATGTTTGGTTAATGAGCATTTGATGTTTGTGTTTGGTTGTCCGATCTGTGTATAGGGTGTTGACGTTGGGTAAATTTATTGTTGCCATTACATTTCATATTTTGTGATGCATGTGGTCTGTGTAATGTGTATGGCGTTGTAGGATTACAAGATGGACCACAATCGTGATGGACATGTTTATTTGTCGAAGGAGAAGAAGGTTTGTTAATCTGGAGTCATGTTGTTATAGTTGTGCAATTATAATGAATGACATTGACTTGTTTGTTATGTTATCCAGATTTTATTTGGTCATTTCTACAAAACGAAGTTTATCGGTGCTATAAACAATAGACTAAGTGTGCAACAGAAGAACTATATTGAAGGCACTCCATTTTGGTGGTTTCCCATGGTAACCGATTCGGTGAAGATTAGTAGGAAAATTTTGAGTCTGTTATGTTACAACTGGGTTGAGAGAAGGGGCGGTTTTCGTATTGGTGGGCAAGTCGTAGAATTTCATCTATTAGATGTTTGTTTAGGGTTAGGTTTGAGGGTTTTGGGTGAAAGAATTGATTTAAATGACACCATTTCGGATAGTGACAGTTTGAATATTTTTGGGGGTGAAACAGTTACTGTTAAGTTGATATACGACTATCTTTTGAAATATGATGATGATGTTGGTGGTGTAGAAGTCTTTTGCAGAATTTACATTTTGTTAGGGATATCAGAATTCTTATTGCCCAATAAAAAGGGTAGTGTGTTCCCCATAATTTTTAAGATAGTTGATGATATTGCCAACATCGGCAAATATAATTGGGGTACATTAGTGTATGAGTACTTGGTTACTAGCTTGTGCATTGCTTCATTGGGATTGAAGAACGTGTCAGCTGCAAAGCATTTTGATGTTGTGGGTTGTGTTTATTTGCTTCAGGTAAGTACAATATTGTTTTTAATTGTGTTGAAATAGTGATGTTGATTTGTGCTGAAGAAGCCGTTGTAATTTATTTTATTTGTTGCAGTTATGGTCATTTGATCATTTACTTGTGTGCAACACAAAGTTGACATGTCGGATGAACAAGTTCCCTCGACTTTTGCATTGGATAAATGTCAGAGTTGGTGACAAAGTTATAACGAGAGCATTTCATAAGAATATGGTGAGTAGAAGCTTTAAAATACGTTGTTTGTTTTAGTTTGATGTTACATACACGGAATTTGTTTATAATTATTTGTTTTATTGTACAGTGTGTTGTTGATGTGTCCGTATCAGATGAAGAACTTCATCACGATGTTGTTAAAGAAGCATTTAAACAATTTGGCACTGGCTATAGAAATGAAGAAAAAAAGGACAACGAAGAGGTTCTTCGTCTCCTGGAGTATGAAGAAGGTGAGATAGCTGGTATGGAACATTCAATTTCTGAATTAGAGGAAATGGTTGCAAAATGTACGAGTGAGGTTGGGAATGAAGACCCCCCAAATGATGGTTGTGCTGATGATGTCTTTGATGATGACGGTGATGGAGATGACGAAATGTTTGATGACCCTCCTGCTAAGCCGCATCAGGATGAAGAAGTTGTTGTCAACGATGACGGTGGTCAACATAGCAACATGTATGACCGTATGAAGGCCCAACCACGAAGGCGGTTGAAGAGTGTTGCGACAAGAACACCTTTTTCTGTTTATGGGAATAAGAGGAATGCGAAATTGAAATGACCAACATTGGGATGATGTAGTCATGAATTTACCTCTACTGTGGATGTTATTAATGTAATAGGATGTGTGGTGTGTATTTTCTTTATTTATTAGGTTTGAACAATCCGCAATGCATGTTATTTTATTTATGGCAGATATTATTTTACATTGTTATGATTAGTTTGTTGCCTTGTTGTTGAAGTTAAGCATTAATGCATGATCTGGATTGAGCATAGGTTCGTAGTAAAAGAAATCAAACCACCCAATTAATATTATGTTTAGACATTTGTACAAAGAAAAAGTGTATGGGGACATATCTGAATTACTGATTTGTCATTGGTGTGAATGTTAAGCAGTGCATGAATGATGGATAAAGGAATTTGTAAGTAAGTGATTTGATGAAGTTTAGTCTGCATTTTCGTACTATAGTTTCCATGTAACTCCCCATTTAGTTGTTCGTGACTCCCCAGTTATATTTTGAATTTTTCGTGGACATTGGGTTATGGTCAAGAATTTGTAAGTCGTTGAAATAAGGATAATGATTATAGTGCAATGATCCATATATGATTATAAACGACCTTCCATGAGGTCTGCACTGACTATACAAAAAAGTTATTGTAACTCACCACATACGTTTGCCTTACTCCCCACTTAGCTGTGAAATCTGATAATTTGTTTGTGTTGTTTAACAAGACAATCCACTTCATGGAGGTTGCGTGCATGGAGAATACTTTCGATTGCCCTTAATTGATTGTAATAAAGTTTGCAAATTCAGTTTACAGATGAGCTTCAATTTAGTCACCCATGTACAGACGAAAAAATAGACCTAACTCCCCACATAGGTTGTCGTTACTCCCCACTTGGTTGTTATATGTAATATTTTTTGTGTTGTTTCAAAAACATCACATTCCAGTTGATGGCAGTTGCTTGCATGGACAATACTTTGGATTGCCTTTAATGATTGAAAATAAGTATGGAAATTGAGTATATAGATGACCTTCTCTTCAGTCAGCCATGTACAGACGAAAAACTATACGTTACTCCCCTCATGGGTTGTCGTTACTCCCCACGTATTTGTGATATGTGATATTTCTTTTTTGCTGTTGTTTGGAAAACATCACTATCCAGTTGATGGACGTTTCCTGCATGGAGAATAATTTGGATGGCCTTTAGTGATTGAAAAAAATTATGTAAATTGACCATGTATATGACCTTTGCTTCAGTCACCCATGTACAGACGAAAAAATATACGTCACTCCCCACAAAGGTTGTCCTTACTCCCCACTTATTTTTTATAAGTAATATTTCGTTTTTGTTGTATGAGAAACAGCCCATTCCAGTTGATGTAGGTTTTGCAGTTGATGGCCATTTCCTGCATGGAGAATAATTTGGATTGCCTTTAGTGATTGAAAAAAAATAATGGAATTTGAGCATGTGAATGAACTTCGCTTCAGTCAGCAATGTACAAGCGAAATAAAATCCTCACATGCCGCTCTACTGCGAGCATCTACCCAAAAAACATTGCATATACAGTTGTCTTCGTCCATGTCTATTTCAAAGAAAAAGTCGTTGTTTAATTCCCGCATTTTTGAAAAATGTCGTAGAAGGGCCTGCCCATCTCCATCCTTACACAGAGCTCGCCTTTGTTGACCAATGTAGTTGCGAACATCACGTTCTATGAAGTTAACGTGTTCATATCCACCTGCTTCAGACACAAGAGACCGGAAACTTTTGTTAATTCGGACACCAGCGTCATCGTTTGTCTCAACAGTTTGCCTTGAATGCATGTCAACTTTACGGTTGCCCCGTATTAGCTTTGACTTCTTCGGACTAATATCATGACTATGTTCAGTCACAACGGTCCTTATGAACCATTGTCCGTCTTTCTTTGCTGCGGTGATTGAAGCTTTACACTGTTTTGCTTTAGTGGGGACGGTCTTCAATTTTGGAGGAATAGCGGACACATAATTCCCCTCACGTGAACAAACCAACTTGACGTAGTTGATTTCATTGTCTTCGCCCCGTGTTGAAGTCTTTGTTCGAATACCAAAGTCGCTTCTAATTCCGTAACTTCTATAAAATTTTTTGACTTCATCCAAGCTATCAAAACACATGTGTACTTTGGGTGGAAAATCATCTGCAGAGTCATTTTCAGGCAGACCACTATTTACCTGTACTTGTTCAGGCTGCTGATGTGGTCTATGAATTTCAAAAAATGCTTAATGCAATTGGAGAAGTTTTCCCAAATACCAAACATAGATGGTGTCTATGGCACATAATGAAAAAAGTGCCAGAAAAATTGCAAGGTTACACAAACTACAAATCTATCAAGACTGAATTGAAAAGACTAGTGTATGATTCAATCATAGTGGCTGACTTTGAATTGGGATGGCAGGCATTTATTGTAAAATATGATTTGACCACAAACGACTGGCTCACTACATTGTTTGACGAGAGACGTCGTTGGGTTCCTTGCTATCTAAAAAGTCAGTTTTGGGCTGGAATGTCGACCACCCAAAGGAGTGAAGGCCTGAACGCTTTTTTTGATGGGTTCATTAATTCGGGAACTACTTTGCAACAATTTGTTGTGCAATATGACAACGCACTACGACAAAAGGCAGAAAAAGAATTTGAAGCTGACTTTGCTTCATCCAATACCACTGCTGCATGTGGATCACAATCTCTTATTGAAAGGCAGTTTCAACTAGAGTACTCGCATGCCAAATTTGCTGAGGTACAGAACGAATTTAGGGGAAAGATTAATTGCTTCGTGAAAAGGGTGTTCCAAGATGGATGTCTGGTGAAGTATACCGTCAAGGAAGAGTGGTTATGGGAGGGCAAAAAATCCCACAGAATGCATGATGTTGTGCTTGACACGATGCCAACCAATATCCAATGTAGTTGTATGTTGTTTGAGTTTAGGGGCATCATGTGTCGTCACAACTTGTTGACTCTAGGACAAGAAGACATAGAGTGTGTGCCGGAAAAATATGTTCTCCGTCGATGGTCCAAAAATGTAAGGAGGAGGCATAGTTTGATAATAGCGGGATACAATAGAAGTAATGACGACCCACGCATGCAAAGATACAAAATGTTATGCAAGAGGTTTTACGATTTAGCGGAGGTGGCATGTGACTCAGACGCTTCATCCAGGATGTTGTGTAATGAGCTAAATTCTATTGCAAAAGGATTAGGTGTCCCTACCAAATCAAATCCCTTTATGCTTTCCCAACATGGTGACATTGAAGACAATGACGGTCAACATGCAGGTGTGACGAACTCCAGTATTGTTCGCAGCCCGGTACATGTTAAGAGGAAGGGGAGACCGAGAACTAACAGATTGCAATCAACAGTTGAAAAGCTATCAAAGAAAAAGAAAACAAGTGCGGCGAAAAACAAGTCACAAAGAAGTTCACAGGTTTGTATTCATGTAGGTGTATGATTAGACTTTATTTTGAATTCATTGGTTATGTATTCAAGTATCTTGTTTAGGATGATTAGCAGGAACCTATGGACGTGAATGTGCCCTTAGACTCACAATGTACCCAATTGACAGACGAAGCCAGCATTGGACCATACATTCCCAACAATGGGTTCATGTCGCTGCTGACATGTATGGAGGCAGAGATTGTTAACAGTCAAGTTGCTACCACAAGACTCATTTGACAAGGAAAAGGTGCTTAGGTTTGGGAGGATTAGTATGTGGGTTGATGAATTGTTTTTTGGTACGAACTCTATTTTGTGCGTCCTTTTTGTTTTCCAATTCCATGCGCACGGAATACACAAACATAATGACAATGGAAAGATTGTGTTTGGGTATTACATGTGCTTAATTGGTGTCCGACAGTGCCCACATTAACATTTTTGTTGTGTTTGGGTTTTGATGTTATAAACACATTAACTGCATAATTAAAAAGCATTATGAAGTTTGTGGTTGGTTTCATTGTTTAGTTGTTCATAAATCTCATTTCAAAATTTCAATAATTGATCTTAATTACATGTTAAACACAAAAACAAAGCAATTCATACTTTAACACAACGGTAGTACGGTGAGAATTGTAATTTTAATACATTGATGACTCATCCATAATTGATCGTTGAAAGGAATATGTATAACCCTTTCAAACCCCTGAGGTCTTCCCAATAAACGGACACGACTATTGATAACCCCCCACCCACCCTTATTTATTGTCGCACCCGAACCCTAATGGCATCAAAGGTGCGATTTCGTTTCGTTGTTAAGCAAAATTTAAGCACCATCGCATTCGCACCATGGTTGGCAATGTCAGTGCAACTATTGGGGACAACAATGATCCAACACAAGCATTTCCTGGGACGACGGTATTGTGGACGTTCACCACCATCAACATCGAAGGTCAGGTATGCCTTTGACTTATATTTGCCCATTTCATCAATCTGTTAAGGGTTAAAAATTATTTTGTAATGAGGTTCGAAGTTGTATTTGTGCATGTAGAACTTCGCCTATGTAGATCGACATTTTTCTGCTGCATTTGAAAACGAACTGGAGGACCGATGGACTTTAGTTGATAATTTTGGGAACATCTTTGTTGTGACCTACAACATGGATCCATTGAACCCAAAATTAACCAATGGATGGAAAGACATAGAGAACACATACACTGACCAATTAGTCGACTCATATGTTCAGCTTCGTTATGTTGGAGGCAGTCGCTTTCAAATAACATGTTTTGTGGGCCGATGCGAACCATACAATAAGGAGTCATTTTTATTAGGTGTTGTAACGCACCCTAGGACAGCCCTATATGCTGTGAAGTTGACGAAATCTCAGGCACAAGCTAGCCATCTGGTAGTATCTATTCCTGAACTGCGAATCTGTTGCTTTCAAAACTGTGACTGCAATTTGGATGTGACCTCATCTGACCCCGTGTATACTTGTGTAATTGGAATGTTTGCAGGACCTCAATGTTCGTTTTGGTGACATCATAAGAAGCCTACAAATGGATGTGGTTTACCTTTTGGCAAGAAGAAGCGGAGTAGAGTGCAAACTGTTGGTTTCCCGGAATAAGCGATCAACCAAGTTTGGACAAGGGTGCAGGCAGTTTTGTGTGGACAATCACCTGAAGGAAGGAGACAGAGTTGTGTTTGAGGTTGACCATGTTCAGAAACATTGCATAATTGAGGTTTTCATCAATGGATGCAATTGTGATGTGGCAAAGTCCATCAATTTAGAGTAATTTTATAATGTTGTATCTATCATTCTGTTGTTTCAACAATTATCTTATCAAATAAAGTTGATTACTTGTTCCCACCTATTGGATCCGTATATTTATGTAATTAGATTTATGTTACATACCTCATTCCTTATTGATTCATTTAGAGAATGATTAATTAACATTACCCATTTCCGATTGAAGTACTATTGCTTCAACAGATAGACCAATTCAAATACAATTAACGAAACTAAGTGGATTTAAAAAGTGTGGGTGGTAAGGACACTGTAACTGGGGAGTTGGACCACAGTTTATGAAAATAGCTGCATTACAACGAACTGAATAAACATCAGACGCCGATGTGGGGAGTAAGGATGGTGTGCGTGGGGAGTTCAACCAAAGTTTTCTCAACAAAAGTGCAGCATATACAAAAACAAGAAAATAAGCAAAGTTTTGTCAACAAAATTGCAGCAGATAGAAAGAGAAGAAAATAAAATGTGGTCAACCATTATTACTATTTCTTTTCTTAACACATAGATTCCTTGACGTGACTCAAGCGTTAGTCATTTTGAAATAATTTAATTTAATGTGACTGGACCCTCACAGAACCCCAAAGATAAACTGCATTCAAAAGAGGGGAGTTATGCGTACGTAAGTGGGGAGTAGAGTTTTACTTTTGCAACACTGCAACAACATGGAAGAAAAACTATTCTTAAGTAGCCTCTTGGAACACTTGACCATGTAGTTGATAAATCACGATGTCTAATTGCCCAATTTAAATTCAATGAACGGAATTAGGTGGATTTAATATGGCCAAACAACTGCATAAACAGCTGAGGCCGATGTGGGGAGTAAGGAACTAGTACGTGGGGAGTTGAAGCAAAGTTTTCTCAACAAAGGTGCAGCACATACAAAAAAACCTAAGTTAAATGTTATCAAGCCTTATTCCTATTTCATTCGTTAACAAATAAAGTCCTTGACGTCACTCAAGCGTTAGCCATTTTCAAATAATTTAATTTAAATATGACTGGACCCTCACAGAACCCCAAAGATAAACTGCATACAAAAGCGGGGAGTTATGCGTACCTAAGTGGGGAGTAGACTTTTACTTTTGCAATACTGATTGAACATTCACTAAACACTATTCTTAAGTCGCATTTTTGGGACCGTTGACCATGAAGTTGCTCAATCATGACGTCTAATGGACCAATTTAAATTTAAGAAACGGAAGTAGGTGGATTTAAAATGTACAGAAATGTACAAACAGATCAAGCGGATGTGGGGAGTATGCACGCTGTTAGTGGGGATTTGGAGCAAAGTTTTTTGACCGAACCTGCAGGACAGGACACTCCCCACAAAATTTTTTTCAATTTGGTAAATACCTCATTCACATTAATTAACATTGCATTCGTTTAATTTTGTGCATTGTCAACTACATAAACCGCTAAAAAACATTTCACGCATATATGGGCACTTATGCATACATATGTGGGGAGTAATGGCAAACTTTTTTAACAAAACTGCAGAAAACGTTAACACAATTACTAAAATGTGTAAACACATGATTTGTGTTTCATTTTTCCCAACAAATTTTCCCGTGTATTATCCATTCCAAATGAAGTAATTTGTTTGGATGTAGACTTAGTACAGGCAACATTCAAACCTCTGATGGTAAGTGGGGAGTTAGGTGTAACTACTTGTGGAGTGGAGTTGAAATTAATCAGTATTGTACAATGAATTAAAAGTTGTTAAATACGTCTACAATATTGAATTCTGTCACACATATGCTGCATACATTAACTGGGGACTAAACCAGTACTATGTGGGGGACTAGTGCTACCTTTTCCTATTTGCATTACAATAACTAAAAAACATTTCAACCTGCTGTTGTAACCTGACATACAATTGTCATCCATACATTCCACAGTATAAAATTATTGGTAGCTCAACCATATAAATGTACTGACGTGGTTGGTTCTGGTCATCCCACAGTATAAACTACATATTAAAAAATATAAATTCTAACTTACACTTACACGAATCATAATATTTTGCTTGTCTTCTTCTCTCAACCTCCATTCCCCACATATCTAATCAAGACCCACACAAAAAAAAAATTTGCTATTTCAGAACAAAAAAAGTTTATATGAAAAACAACTCGTTGAACAGAAAAAATACTTTGCTCTCCTGGAACAACTTCTCAATCCGTCTTGACTTGAAGTGAACTTTCGGCCACGCCAATATTCGCGGAAATATTAACTGCAATTCTGGGCCACACAATGAAAGTTTTTCTACAGCCCAAATCTACACGAAACAACATGATACATTATTTCATTTTAAACATTCTACAAATCAAGATAATTTAGTAAATGAAGTTTAGTGTACCTGCAAAACTTGTGCTGCACCACTTAAGCAAAGCTCTCTCTGCCCAAGTGCCAGAAACCCACAACTTAAACTTTTAACTAAAAAACTATGAACTGCCTTACCCCAATTGTAATTGGACAGCCCATCTATATGATCTAAAACACTACAAGGTATGTTACTAATTGTTTTTGAATTCCTAGGAAAGTAAAACACAGCAAAACAAACAAATATGTACAAACGACAAACGTTATCAACTTCATTACAATCACTACCTACCAAACCCTTAATTATTTCAATAATGGTTTCAACGCTTCAATAACTCAAGCAAAAGAGGGTTACATATCTTTAATGGTTGTTGCATGTCCAAACACCATTTGAATGGTGTACCCTGAATTCTTTCGCGATGCCTATCTAAGATTATCCCATTCATTTGGCCAATCCACTTTGTGTGACAAAAAGTTCTCAATCGAGCCTAAAATTCAAAATATTTCAAAAAATTAATACTTCATTTAAATGTATACAACAAATTCTTGTCAACCCAGTCTACAAATTACAAAATATAAATACCTTCTCATTCAATCCACATTCACCAGCCATAACTTTGTGATGACCAACAACTCCGGCCACTACATTTTCATGGACAAAGGATCTTTCAATAACCTTCAAACTACCTGAACAGAAGATGATATTCAAAGGTTACACATAATATTTTTCTCTTCTTTTTTTGGTAATGACCAACAATTATGCTTATTTACTGGAAAAGTTTTATGAGAATAATCAAACTGGCCCACGAATGAGAACTCTGAAGTAACCAAACCAACATTATGGGGATGTAGTCACAAAGCAGAATATATTTCTTACACAACACGGAATACATGACATGGTTGATCAGCCTCACATTTTTAACCCCCCAGTAATGAAACCCTAGAAATCAAATACAAATGACGAAACTACCAAAAATTTAACATTACAGACAACAACAAACGAGGACACACATACGGACTTACAAAAGATGGGGTTTGTTCAAAATTTTCAAGCACCTAAACAGCTATAACAGACACCACCGAACGAAAAAAATGGGTTCTCAAAAATTCAATAACATTCACCCTAACACCACCAAATCACTTTTCCCCCAACAACATCAAGAACAAACATGTACAATACCAACTTGTTTGAAAAACAAAATAAAAAATCACGAAAAGGAGAAAAATTTCATCATCAACCAACACATTAAGCAAATGTGAAATGGGACCAAAAGAAACTTACAATGCAACGGACACGATCACCAAACGGTTGTCGCCGACCAAGCAGCGTCGATT
>Ga0214543_1011015_pt1 | contig 12981 bp, 14 predicted proteins | sample CNSS2metaG_FD_160094 | JGI IMG/M metagenome (GOLD analysis project Ga0214543, IMG submission 160094) | Root nodule microbial communities from cowpea collected in UCLA plant growth center, Los Angeles, California, USA - CNSS2 | ecosystem: Host-associated > Plants > Roots > Nodule | place: USA...
TAATTATTATTTTTTACTATTATTATTATTATTATTTATATATTATTATTACTATTTATTATTATTATTATTATTATTATTATTATTTTGTTTACTATTATTATTAATATTTTGTTATTATTATTTTATTATTATTATTATTTATATTATTATTTTTACTACTATTATTATTATTATAATGATTATTTTTATTATTTTTATTATTTTTATTATTATTATTATTATTTATATTATCATTTATATATTGTTATTATTAGTTATTACTATTATTATTTTTATTATTATTACTATTATTATTATTATTACTATTATTTTATTTTACAATTATTACTATTACTAATATTTTATTTCATTATTATTATTATTATTTATTATTATTATTATTATTCCTATTATTATTTTATTTTATTTTATTTTATTATTATTTTATTATTATTGTTATTATTATATTTTTTATTTTATTTATGATTTTATTATCATTATTACTATTTTATTATTATTGCTTTATTTTGTTATTATTGTTATTACTTTGCTATTATTGTTTTAACTTATTAGTATTATTGTTTTATTATTATTGTTTCATTTCATTTTATTTTATTATTGTTTTCATTATTATTATTATTATTATTAATGTTGTTTTGTTTTATTTTTATTTTTATTATTATTGTTGTTGTTGTTATTATTAGTTTTATTATTATCATTTATTGTTTTATTGTCCATGTGATATTTTGGGGCAATAGTTATATATTCTTCCTGCTTTTGTATATTGTTTGGTTGTTCAACATTGTGTTGGACTATGATCCAGTCATGTGATTATGACTGGATAAGCATATTTCATGTTATGAATTGTATGTATAGTGTTTGGGGTTCTTTGGAACTTGCTTCAAAGTGTCAAAAACCAATAGCAGTGACGCTACTGGTGTGGCGCCTAGTGGCTTGGGGTGTGCTGCCTGGCGGCTTAGGGTGCGCTGCCAAGTGATAAAGGAAAACTAGAGAAGCTTGAAAAGCAAGGCGCCTGGCGGAAAATGTGATACCGCCAATCGGAAAAGATCTGGTAGAGGCTCTGGAAAGCACGTGACGCCTGGTGGGGAGGAGTGTCCTACCAGGCGATAACTACAAGCATGGGCATTAGAGGCGCGTTTGCGCCTGGCGGTACGTGTCCCCCGTCAGGTAGTCTGGAAGTGGGCAGGGCCTTGCGGTACGTGTCCCCCGCTAGGTGATTTTACTGCTGCAACTTTGGGTTGCTGGTTTTGCAGTCGTGATCTACATGGCTTTTAGTGATGCTTCAAAGGTGGGTTTGCTGGTGTTCCTTGAGTTTAGCTTGGAACGTATCCCTTGAATTGAGCTCGGGATAGGAGTTAAGCACGTGGCATTCCTCGAGTTGAGCTCAGAATGGCATCCCTCGAGTTGAGCTCAGAATGGCATCCCTCAAGTTGAGCTCGAGATGGCGGATGAACACGAGGAACCCTTGAGTTGAGCTCGGGTTGCCGGTGTGAGTGTGCTTGTTGTGGCCAGTACGGATGGGTCCAGATGGATTTCCCTCCTCAGCAGATAACTGATGAGTTTGGCAGTCTTGGGACGTTGCGAACTATGTTCTATTTGGGAACTCCACCTAGCGCTACGGTGTACGATCCGTAGCAATGGTTTCGCGCACGTGCTCTATCGGTTGTGGTCGATAGGTATGGCAGCAAGTCACCTTGGGGTAATCACTAGAAGATGTATAACACAATTCACATGGTGGTGGCCATGTGGTATGCAATTAACGAAAGGAACTTTCCCTGATGTGAATGATGTGTTATATATGTATATGAGTATCTTATATATATGTGTGTGAATATATAAATATATGGTTTATTTTGTTAGCTCACCCTATCTGCTTATGTTTGGCGATGATCGTGTACGCGGTACACGGGAGCAGATGATGTTGCAGGTGGATTCGGTGAGACTTGGCGACGGAGCAGGGATAACTTGGGAGTTTTTATGATTTATGGCTTTGAAATAAATTGTAAACACTATGGATGTTTTATATTATTTTGAGTTTTATAAATTATGGAATTTTAGACTATTCATAGATTTAATAAAGTTTTAAATTTATCACGTTATTGGGAAATGATGCTTTAATAAATGAAGCTAACGTAATATTTCTTTACTTTTTATTTATAATTCGTAATATTCTGACGGGATGTTACACCTTCACATCTAGATAACCTTGGTTATCTTAATGTCCAATGGGAATTTTTCTTGTGCTTCCTTAATCACCTAAGTTTCATTTTCAGTTTCTAGTGTGCTTTGTTCATTTAGAGTTAATTTCCATTTCCTTGTGTGAATGATCTTCTTTTGATTCCTTTAAGTTTCCTTCTCATTTGAGCTTTTTGTTTCCATTAAAATGCAAATGATCAAGCATAGTGTGGTGGTGATAATGACTTGTGGTGGAAACTAGCTTCTGTAAGAGCTATAAAAGAAAGAAAAAGAGCATAAAAAGAGTACAAGCAAGTGTAAAAAAGAATAAAAAGAAAAGATCAAAAGAAAGTGGCAAAAGAAGTACACTAGAATCACTACCATCACTTGAGTTTGAGAGCGTTATTTTGTGCATTTTATTGTTGTTCCAGTTTTCTCGTTTGAGTGCATACTCCTTGTATTTGATTTATCACAAAAAATTGGCTGGTGATAATCCAAATCTCATTGTTGCCTCTTTTAGCTAAGACATAGACGAAAAAGAGAAAAAAATAATTGAAAACTGTTGAGAAATAAAAACATGATAAATAGTTGAAGCACAGGCTAAAAAATACATTTTCTGGACTGACAGTGAGTGAAAAATCAAATTCAGTGCAATTTTTCTCGTTTATTTTGGTTGTTTTTCATCCATTGTGTTGTTATTCATTAGGTAGTTCATTTGAGTCCTCAACTTGTTTCCTACCTCATTTCTAGTTTGTCTTTCTTTGTTAAATCTTTGAGTAAGTTCATCTATATTCCAATTTAGTTTAGCTATTCTTTCGTTTAAACTTTTATTGTTTTTCCTTCTTTGTTTGGTGTTACATTCTTGGTGGAAATCTCTTTGGAGGTAACCAAATACTCAAGGTAGCATCTTAGGAGGTGGAAACCAAAGTGGAACTCCAATCTACAAGTGAAGTTAACAAACGGAAAATCCAAAGCAAACACTTGAGTGAGCTAAAAGAAAGAAAAGAGTGGAATGAAACACTTGAAGACTTTTCAAGTTTGTGCAAAATTGTGATTGCACTCAGTTGAGTTGTATTTTTTCAATTTTTCTTTCTTGTATCTCTTTGGACTAATTAAGTGTCTTGGGGAAGCCTTAGCTCTTCTCTCATATCTTAATTAGAACCTTTAAAATAGTAAAAGTGCTTGTAGACAGTGAGTGTGTCTTGCAACATCAAGCCTCACCAAATTAGGCCGCATAATTTAGATTCCATTTATTGTTTTGGCTTAATTGTTTAATGTGTGTATAATTCTATTTTATAGGTTTTGTGCAACATTATTTGAATTCCTTTTGGCAAGGAAAGACTTCGTATGTAAGCAATCCAAGTGTTTCACCTATCTTTCCTAGAAGAGAATTCAAGAAGTTTTCTATCTACTTCTTTAGAATTTCTTAGCTAGAATTTAGTTTTTAAAATAAAAAATCCTAAAAATAGTAATCATGGCTAGTCAACCCTCCCTACATAGTGCAAGTGATTCTGAGGATTCAATTCATAGCTTAAAACATGTTTCTCAACAACTCAAATCACTTGAACTATAGAGACAACAATAGGCAATTTACAAAGTGAAGGAACAATTAGAAAGAGATGGTCAAATTGCTCTTTTAGAGGAACAAACCAAAGCTTTAAAGATAAGAGATCAGAAAGTCCAAAATAAGCTAAAAAGTAGGAGTAATTCGATTAAAGGGTCTAAAAGTGGAGCTTCAATATATGAGGAAGAGGAAGGGTTAAGATTAGGAGAATATTGCCAACAACCTTTGTACATTTAGATACAAAGAAAAGATCCTACTCCTAAAGAAATTAAAGTGGACTTGCCTTACTTTCAAGGTAAGGATGACTTTGATGCTTATTTGGATTGGGAGATGAAGGTGGACCAACTCTTTGCTTGCCACCAAGTTAGCAAAGAAGGTAAAGTGCCTCTAGCAATCCTAAACTTTCAAGGATATGCTATGTATTGGTGGACTTCTATAGTCCAAGAGAGGCTAAGAAGTAGTGGGCCTTCAATTGAATACTGGAATGATATCAAGTCAGCCCTTAGGAGGAAACACATTTCCTCCTACTACAATAGGGAGCTCATGAACAAGCTCCAAAGACACCAACAAAGAAATATGTTTATAGAAAAGTATAGACAGAAAATGGAGTTACTTATGATAAGGGTCGAGATAATTGAGGAAGAGGCTATTGCCATTTCTAGATTCGTAAATGGATTAAACCTTGATATAAGAGACAAAGTTGAGCTTCTACCTTACCAAGATTTGAATGATTTAGTACAAATGTGCATTAAGAAAGAACAACAAAATTTGAGAAAATCTTTTCCAAAGAGAAATCAAGCTTAAACTAACTCTGGTGTTAAGAGGGATTTCAAGAAAGAAGAAAAAAAGGTTGAGCTACCTAGGAATCCAAGTAAAGGTAATGACAAAGAGGTTAGTGCATCATCACACACTCGCATCAGTGAAATCAAATGTTTCAAATGTCTTGTTAGAGGTTACAGAACATCTCAATGCCCCACGGAAAAGACCATGATTCTTAATGGTGCTGATAGATATAACAACAAAGATGAAAGTGAAAGTGAGAGTGGAAGTGAGGAATCCAATGAGTCTAATGTAGAAGATGCTCACCCTTGTGATGGGGACCTTTTGATGGTTAGAAGGATCCTCAAAAATCAACCTAGTCCACAAGCACTAACACAAAGAGAGAACATATTTGACACAAGATGTAAAATTTTAGAAAACACTTGTTCTCTAATTGTGGATAGTGGATCGTGTTGTAACTGTTGCAACATTATGTTGGTTGACAAGCTATATTTGACTATTTTACCTCATCCAAAACCATACAAACTTCATTGGATTAATGAAGACGGAGATTTGGCAGTTAATCACCAAGTGAAGGTCAAACTTTCCATAGGGAAGTATGAAGATACTGTGCTATGTGATGTAGTACCTATGGAAGCCTGTCATTTCTTATTGGGGAGACCTTGGCAATTTCACAAGAAAATCATGCACAATGGTCTCACCAACAAGATTAACTTTACTCACAAGACTAAAAAGTTTGTTCTTCATCCTCTTTTGCCATCTCAAGTGGCTGAGGACCAACTTCAAATGAAGTATAAATGAGAAAAAGAGAAAGATGAGGACAAAAAAAAAGTCCTCAAAATGTCCAAAAGCTAGATAAAGATGAATTTGAGGTGGGAGAGATTAGTGTTCCTTCTTCGAAGGTCATTCAATATGAGAACATTTTAACCATGAAATCTTTAAACCAAGTTCTCAATGTTGAACAACCTTCATGCCTCCTACTGTGTAACGAAACACTCACATGCACTGCCACATCTCTTGAGCTTAAGAATCTACCTCCTAAAATTGAAAATCTTTTGAAAGAGTTTGAGGATATATTCCCTAAGGAAGGGCCTATTGGGCTTCCTCCTTTTAGAGGAATTGAGCATCAATTAGATTTAGTGCTTGGGGTAAGTCTTCCAAATAGACCAGCCTATAGGATAAATCCTCAAGAAACAAAGGAGATAGAGTCCCGAGTACAAGAGTTGTGCGAGAAGGGTTGGTTTTAAAAGAGCCTTAGCCCTTGTGTTGTGCCTATTTTGTTAGTGCCTAAAAAGGATGGGAAATGGAGAATGTGTTGTGATTATAGGGGCATAAATAAAATCACCATCAAATATAGGCGTCCCATTCTAGGCTTGATGACATGCTTGATGAATTCCATGGGTCCCTCATGTTTTCTAAAATTGATCTAAAGAGTGGTTATCACCAAATAAGAATTAAAGAAGGTGATGAGTTGAAAACCACTTTTAGGACAAAATTTGACTATATGAGTGATTGGTGATGCCCTTTGGACTTACTAATGCACCTAGCACATTCACGAGGCTAATGAGTCATGTCCTTAGAGAGTGCATAATAAAGTTTGTGATTGTCTACTTTGATGATATTTTCAGCCATAGTAATAACTTGCATGAGCACATAGACCATCTAAGGTCTGTCCTTACCATCCTTAGGGTAAATAGTTTGTTTGCAAATAGAAAGAATTGTACCTTTTGTGTAGATAATGTTATTTTCTTAGGTTTTTTAGTGAACAAAATTGGAGTCCATGTTGCCTCCATGCATGATAATGTTATTTTCTCCTAGGAACCTCCATGCATGATGCATGTGACTGGCTTAGGTGGCAAGTCACACTTTCCTCATGCTCTCTTTTTGGCTCCAAATACCACATTCTAGATCCTTTTTCCCTCCATTTTTCTAGACCACTGAGCTCTCATTTTCTCCTATAAATAGATCCTTGTAAATTCATTCATGAATATAGTAGAGAAACTCTGTTGAGATGACTCCAAACTTCTCTCTTTTTATGAATCAACTTAGGCTAGAGTTCTCCTTATTAGTTTCCTCTAGCCTCCTTCCTTGAGTGTTGACCTAACCTCACTTGAGAGCTTCAAATACCATTTCCGCACCACTTCTTCACTCATCTTCTAGCTTCCGTACCTTCATCCTTTTCCATGGAAGTCTCATCAATCCTGCATGGTTTCCTCTTGGCTTCCTTTCTCTTAATGATGGACTCATCATGTGATTTAAGATATATTACAAAGATTATTAAACAACCTAATGTAAAATAATTTTTTAAAATTATGAAAGTACCGCTGCATATTTCTTTACATCAGTTCTATTTTAATCGATTTAGAATCTCATTGTTATATCTATTTTTTGCAATACGGTAGAACATGTAACATCTTGGCCAAATATTACTAATTTAAATAAATAAAATAGAAATAAAAATATAACATCATTTATTATACTGCCTTTTCCTAAAACGCGGGAAAATTAACATATTTTTTTCATCAGAACATGGCCCAAAATCCATATTGTATAAAACTTGAATCAATATATAAAAGTTTGTAATAGAAATGTTTACAAAATTATTCAAAACCATAAACAATAAAAGCTCTGATAAAGCTTTTTCCCCAGTCTAGCCCCACTTCGGCTCTATGCTTCACCAGTACCACCTGCAACATCATCTGCTCCGTGTAACGCTAGCAGATAGGGTGAGCTAACAATAACATATAATAATTCAAAATTTGCATAAACATACACTCATCAAAGGAACTCTATCCTTTGGTCAAAAGCCACATGGCCACTACTATGTTATCCATGTTATACGTCTTTAGATACCCTTTGCTGCCTCCACCTACAAGCCATAACTTGTAGAACACGCGCAGGAAACCTGCTACAAAACCATAGTTCGTATCTGTCCCAAGACTACCAAACTTGTCGGTTGACGTCGAAGAGGGCAATCTTCATGGACCCATCCGTACGAGTCACAACACATACACTCACACCGGCAACACTCGCCAATCTGAGCCACAACTCAAGGATTGCTTGTGTCCATCTGTCATCCCGAGCCACAACTCAAGAGATGCCATTCCGAGCCACAACTCAAGGAATGCTACGTGTTTACCCAATATCTTGAGCCACAACTCAAGGGATACCATTACGAGCCACAACTCAAGGAATGCTACAACAAAGTTCATCCTTATAGTTTCACCCAAAGCCTTGTAGACCACGCACATCCAAGTCACTAAGAAATTACTCAACCTTGGACCCAAATCACTGCTCGTGGTCCTGCCTCTACAAACCTCCCTACTCGTAGTCCAACTCTACAGATCTCCCCGTTCGTAGTCCAACACACGTGATCCAACAACTACAAACCTCCCCGCTCATAGCAGCCCTCAAGTGTGAGCACTGAACATATGGACCTCCCCGCTCGTATCCTCACACGAGAGCCTCATAATATGAACCTCTCCGCTCATATTACCATGTGTTCACCACCAGCTATGGATCTACCCGCTCATGACACAAACAAACATCTCCTGGTCCAAGCCCAACATCATAAACATGCAAAACGCAATCCAAAAGAGCACACTAAAGTCTGCACTATTGCCTGGCGTGGCCTAACTGCCGCTAGGTGGAATCACAACGTAGACCGCCTAGCAGAACCCTCTCTCCGCCAGGCGCCAGACAAAAGTAGAGCCATTGTTTGACAGTAGTCGCCTGGTGGAACCACCCTTGCCGCCAGGCGCCGCACAATTGTAGTGGCCTTTGTTTGGCCGCTATCGCCTAGCGATTCGCCCCGCACCGCTAGGCACCATACGAATAGAGTTAAGGCTACTGGTTTATTGCACTTTGGACAGGTTCTCAATGAACCCAAACAATCCATAGGCAATAAAAAACATGAACCACACATATCCAGTTGTCGCAACCAAAATCTCGACGGGATGGCGAACAAAAAAAAATTTGATAAAAAACAGAGTTTAGAGTCGCCACCATAGTTATTATAGGAAACTATGGAAAACCATAAAAAAAGCAAGGTCTGCGAAAAACCAGAATTTTGGTCCGGGAGTCGGTTACGCGTGGGGAAGGTATTAGCACCCCACAACGTCCGTCCTAACACGATACCTTTAATTAAATGAGCAAAAGTTTTGTGGTTTTTCAAAATATTTAAGTTTTCCCAAAATTAGTAATAAAAGAATGTATAAAAAACAAAACTATTTTTTTGATTTTTTGGGCCCGACGAGGATTAATCCTCGCTCCTACGTATCTCCATGTGAATGGAGAATCAGGGTTACGTAGTTCTTTTTAAAAAATCTATTTGGAAAATTATTTGAAAATGATTTAATTTGTTTTATAATTTTGAAAATCTTTTTATTTAAATTTTAGTATTATTTTAAAATTAGTGTCATGCGACGCGAGCGGCCGGATAGACACTTCAAATATTTTTTTTCTAATCTTTTATTTTTTTACTTTTTAATCATTTATAAATTTTTAATATTTTTTTAAAGTTATTTTAGAGTAGTTGTGGATGTCAGTGCGACGTGAGCAAGCAAATAGATATAAAAGAGTAAACAAAAAAAAATATATTTTATTCTTAGATTGATATATATTTTTTAGAAAAAAAAAGGAACGAAAGTTTAAAATAGGTGTCATGCAATGTGAGCGGTCGAACAAACACCAAAAAAATGGGAAAAAAATTAATGATTTAAAAAGAATAATAAAAAAACTGATAAAAATAAATCAAAAGAAAAAAAATGAACTAGCAGTTACATACCTTAAAAATGTTCAATATCTCCTCACCTTTTCTCTTTTTCTTATTCTTTGCCTCCTTTTCTAATATTTTTGTTTTTTTCTAGAGAGATAAAGATGAAAGGTGTCTGTCTATGTGGGTGGTAATGAGAGAAAGAGAGAGTGTAGAAAATATTTTTTTTCTACCTCCTTCAATATGTTTTTTTTAGAGAGATTAAAAAGAGGTGTGTGTGTGGGAGTGATGGGAAAGAAATAGAGTAGTGTAGAGAATTTTTTCTCTGGTTATGACAGAGTGCGTATTTACATTCACAACTTGCAATGTCAATGCAATCTCAACCTTAATTGTAACAACAATATAAGGAAGGAATTGGTCATGATAGTAGCAAATTATGAGTATCAAGTCGCAGCAAATCAGAACACAAAATCAATCATTATCAATAACAAATCAGAGCACAAAATTAATCCCAATTAATAATATTGATTCTTATCATTTGAAGAGATATTGCTTCTAATTATTATTATATAATTAATTTCTCTATCAGGAACAGAGGTAGAAAATATTTGAGTTATTGGGCTCATGAAAATTAATAACAAATTGGGCTCTTCCTCCTGTTTTTTTCTTCTTTTTTTCTCTTTTTTCGTTTTTTTTTTCTAAAGTTGATGTTTGAAAATCTTTTTGAAGAGAATTTTGTTTCACATTTTTTTTATTTTTAATTAACTAAAAAACCCTTTTTTTATTATTTTTTTCGAAAATAAATTTATTCACCCGGACGAAATTGGGTGTTGACAGTTGCCCCTCTTTACTTAGATTTTATTAGATAATTTGAAAATTTGACTTTTTCATATTATTGTAATAAAAGATAAGTAAAGATAAAAACACTAATTTCGTTCGGGTTTCAAAAGAAGACAAATTTGAAGACAAATTTGACCATACCAAGTAGAGAGGGTCTCGGTTTGACACACTAATTCTTTTTGTTTTGTTTTTTTTACTTTTTGAAAAAACCGAATTAGACCAATCCCGTTGAGAGGGTTTATTCAAAAGATTTTGTGACCATTACCATGTAGAGGGCCTCAATTTGAAAATTTTCTTTTTTTTAAATATTTTTTGAGAAAAGATTGGATTAATCCCGAGGAGAGGTCTATATCTAAAAGATTCATTGACCATTACCATGTAGATGGTCACGATTTGACAAACCATATTCTTTTTGTACTTTGACTTTTTGAAAAAGAGATTAGACCAATGCCGAGAAGAGGGTCTATATCTAAAGGATTTGATGACCATTACCATGTAAAGGGTCCCGATTCGAAAAAAAAACAATGATCATTGCCTCGCAGATGGCCTCAATGTGACATAAGAAATTAATGACCATTGCTTCACAGAGGGTCTTGATGTAAAGAGATCGATGACCATTGCCTCGCAGAGGGCCTCAATGTGACATAAGAAATCAATGACCATTACCTCGCAGGGGGTCTTGATGTAAAGAGATCGATGACCATTACCTCGCAGAGGGCCTCAATGTGACACAAGAAATCAATGACCATTGCTTTGCAGAGGGTCTTGATGTAAAGAGATCGATGACCATTGCCTCGCAGAGGGCCTCGATGTAAAGAGATCGATGACCATTGCATCGTAGAGGGTCTTGATGTAAAGAAAAGGAAATCAATGACCATTGCCGCGCAGAGGGTCTTGATATATATATAAAAGGAGAACCTGAATTTTGCTTTTGAATTATCGACAGACACCAAGTGAATGCTTAACGTTTTTGAGACTTAAACAAAAAATATAGTTTCTGACTTTTTCTCTTTTTTTGTAAATGATTTTCAATGATTTTGTGGAGTATGATGAATGATTTGATGATGCATGAAATGTTATGATTTTCTTTTTGAAACTATATGATATGCTTGCATAGATGCATGAATGCATGAGTGGAATTTGCTCTATTTTTCATTTTTTCATTTCTTCATAAATCTATGAAATGTTGGAGGAGTTATGCATATGCACACGTTATGAATCATTGATGATGTATGACATGCTATGATTTTCTTTTCAAACTTAGACGATGATGCATGCATGGATGCGTGGATGCATGGATGCGTGGATGCATGGATGCATGGGTGAATTTTGCTTTATTAAAAAAGATGAATTACTCATGTATGCATGACTTGATATGATGTATGAATTTTTCTTTTGCATTTTTTTGAAAACAATATTCGAATTGATTCCTATTTCATTGTTATTTCTATTTCATGGAGTCATTCTACTTTGATTTTTTTTTTTACTTTTCTAAATCAGTTCCTTGGTCTAATCAATTTACTAACAAACACTTTTTTAATAATTTCTTTGAAACACTATTTGAATGACATGCATGAAATTGCCAAGGGCTTGAAAGGTTTGGATGAGGTGATGAAGATTAACTAGGGAGTTGCCCCAATTTGAATTGGTCTCGGGGCACAAAATGTGTTTGGACTTTCCCCAGTTACTAATGGTATGAAGAAAATGATGGGGACTTCAAAAATTTGCCCCTAGTATGAGAGCCTAGGATGGTCTTATGGTGTAAAAGCGTGCTTGGTTTTTCCCAGTTGAGGAGGTGGAAAAATGATAGGGTCTTCACAAGTTGCCCCTAATGTGATCACAATCTTCAATATAAATAAATGCCCCAATTCAAAATGAATGATGGGAATATATGAATCACAAACAAAGTGACTGCCCCAGTTTGAGTTTGGGATTGATAAAGATGGATTATGTTAAGGTTGGTCAAGGTTTAGGCTTAGAGTGGATGATACTGTAGGAGCAAAGATGAAGTTTCATGAAGAATGAATTGAAAGGGGACAACCCAATTTTAACCAGATTGCTTGATTGCCTGTATTAATTTTGGAGCTTTGAAAACATGTCAACCAAACATAAACTACCCCGGTGTTTAAAAGAAAATCTCTGAACACACTTTTTCAATCTTTTTTTTTACCTTTTTTATAGAACAAACCTGTTAGCAAATCAAATTTTTCTTCTAAATTAAAACCTTCGAAAGATAACAACCAATCTTTGATCTGTGTGGACTTTATTAGGCTTGTATCGTGGCCAAGGCTAGGGGTATGGAAGTGAATGATAGTAAAGGCCCAAACAAGTGATGTGAGGGTTATTTCAAACAAGGATCTTTGAATAATTTTTCATTCAAAATTTGTTTGACTTTTTTTTTTCACCTTTTTTTTATATTTTCTTGATATGACCAATAATATTTCTTTTTTTTTTATATTTTTGTATTGTTGAACTACTAATCAGATGAAACAAGTGCAATTATTATGTCAACCCTCAGTGGGAGGGTGATCCTTGTTTAGGGTAATTTGAAAGAAATTTTTTGGAAGGCTCAAATTTGATAGCAAAGGATAATCACTTTTGTTTTTTTTTTTTGATAAAGAAACATGGCCACACATCATTTCAAATCATGGTTGTTTTTCTCAAAAAAAAAATTAATTTAGAGGAAAATAATTTAGTTCATGTAACAGGATGTCCCTTGTTTTGTTTTTTTTCAATTTTTTTTGTCTTATTTTTTGCCTAGACTGTCCTTCAAAGTTTTTAGTCTAGCGAACTTTTCTTCCTTTTGTTTTTCTGTGTGTTCAGAGAATTTATGGTAATCCTTTTTAAGATATGTGTCCCCTTTATGATAATTCTCCATGGAAAATAAAACAAGGTTTATGGTGGA
>Ga0214543_1011020_pt1 | contig 12970 bp, 9 predicted proteins | sample CNSS2metaG_FD_160094 | JGI IMG/M metagenome (GOLD analysis project Ga0214543, IMG submission 160094) | Root nodule microbial communities from cowpea collected in UCLA plant growth center, Los Angeles, California, USA - CNSS2 | ecosystem: Host-associated > Plants > Roots > Nodule | place: USA...
TATATATATATAAAAAGTTGGATATATAATTTTGAGGTATTTTAATATTTTATTTTTTCTATTCAATAGGAATCATTGCATTTTTCTTTTTCAAATGTGCTGTTTTAATAAAAATCATATTTTTATTAAATCATTTTTTAAATGACTTGCTTACTAACTTAATTTATTTAATCTTACTCATCATTTTATAGATTTTCAAATTTTATTATTATTATTATTATATTTTTGGTGTTACAAAAAATATAATAATATTTCAGTTAAAGATAATACAATATTAAACTCTTTAATTTAATCAATAATATTTTCTGTCCAACAAAGATCAAATACTTCTTAGTGTATGACCTACACTCCTCAATGGGTCGAATATCATGAAGTATCTTTTACTTTAAAATCACTAGAAGATTAATCTATTATTTCCTTCCATCTTTACAACTTGTAGTTAACTTTAGAATATGGTATAATTGTCAAATTCTGATAAGTTAACATATAATGAATGATTTAATAACTTCTTTTCTTCTTCCATTCATAACACTCTAGTCAATGTCTTTATTTGTTTAGAGCTCAAGCTCATTAGTAAGAGTTGATAGATTTTTTCTTGATTAATCACTAATTCCCCAATAATTTAATCATACTCAATGATCATTCAACCAACACAACTTTAAATTTTAATATCAAAGAAAAATAAAAAACCTTGATAATCTAAAGTCTAAGAAAAGTTATATTTTTCTTCAAAAGAATTTTTCATTGACAATTTAAAAGTATAAATTCTTGACTCAATTCAATGATCATATGTTTTATCTTCAATAATCCTATGATGAATAACACCTTAAATTAAAATTATATTAGACTCATTTCTCAAATTTATAAAAACAAGTCTTTAATTTTAATCAAGATATTTTTATATGATATCAATATATATGACAATAAAATAAATAATAATAAACACAGTCTCATTATTAATAATACCACATATTTGATCTAGAACATACTCGATTGCAATCATATATAGTATTCTTTGATTATATATTTAGCTAATGTTAAAACACCAACATGAATAAGTTTGCATATAAGTCAAGGTAAAATTGGTCAAATGTCACTGAATGGATTTTTAAAAGCAAATTATATTTTATTATTTTCTTATTTAATTATATGAATATGTTACGGTGCTAATTTATTTTAGGAATTGGGTGAATGTGTTTTAAATATTATGTAGCTACTTTGATTATATGATTTGATTTATAGTATTATTGGGATTGAAGTATATGATTATAATATTTTTTATATAACTCGACCACCGTAATGATAATTATGTTGTGAAAATTTGAATTTAATCGAATTTGATAAATATAAGTGATAATTAGGATTTATGATTTATGTATATACTAAAAGTTAAAAGTATGTTAGAAAGATTGATTATGAATGAGATACAAATTGTTTATATAAGGTAAAATGTGGAAATTGTCGAAATTCTAACTATAAGATAAGTCCCATAAAAATAACAAAGGTGAGTAACTTACAAAAAAGAATCCCAAATTTATTATATAAAATTTTTGGATTGAGAACGATACATTTATTATATTGTGTTTCCTAAATCAATCTCCCATTTAAAAGACACATAGAATCACATATCCTTGTATAAAAAACACAATGATTTTCTTTTTCTTTTTCTTTTTTTCTCATATTTGAAATCTAAAAAATTGTAATCCTCGAACATGCAAACGAACTTTAATTTAAGGTGCATAATTATGAGTACATATTTGGAGGGGCGGTCTGAAGAATGCAGCAGTTCCAATTATGATGGTGAAAGAAAAGTCATGGATGATGTCATATACGCGGGCATATTAATTTATAATTCAAATGAAAAAACATATATAGATTTTCATGAAGGTGAAAAAAGAAGTAACGTTGGTGTTCTGACTTTTGATTTGGTTAAGAGAAATAGTTAATCATTCCTGTCGTCGAAACTTTTGAACAGCAAAATCTTTCCATTTCAAAGCATAGACATTTTGGGTGTGCAATCTGTGGTCTGAATGGCATGTTTAAGTCTAAACATAATAGATTTCTGAATCTTCTTGATAGCTCACTACACATTGCAATGCCCTGGATTCGACAACACCCTTTCAACAAAACTATACCAATTTCTATTTCAGTTACGCAATTCCCGGGGAATCTTCTCTTAACCTATTTCATCTGCTTTTTCTACTATCTTCTATGCTCAAAAATCCCTTCTACTTCACAACCAAATACTCAGTGTGTTAGTGTGAAGATTACAAAGACTGAGTGAGTGTCCTTTTTCATCAACATGAAAATGAATTTCTCACTGTCACATCCATCTCTTGCACCAATCACACTCTTCCATCTCACCAAAGCTAGCCACAAATCTTTATGGGTCACACCCACCACCCTCTCAAAATTTCCCAGAGCAAAACCAAACCAAGCTACACACACATATCCTTTAATATTAAAGGCAAAAATCTCTGCCAACCACCACCCTAACTAAGATGATCGAAACAAGCAAAGGAAGATACACAAAATAAAAACGTGTGGCCAAATAACATCATCATCAATATTCTCATTTCCCCTTTCTATCTCTTTCCGTACGCCTCATCCTACCAAAACACTCGCATATCGGATAGCACTATTGCGCAATCTTAACAAGAGTTAAACCAAACCAGACTCCGAATAGAAAGAAACACAAATTAATGTTGTCCTCTTACTTTATTTGTTCTACCCATTTACAATTAAAATGAGAGGAGTTAAGGAAAGACACACACAGAGACGATGAAGAATAACAGCCCCTGAAAGAAAAACCACAAGTGGCTGCTCTCACCGCTAAGACAACACACACCAACCAACCAAACCGTACAAAAGAGATGATTTTGAATATTTATACAACACCAGGCCACGGAGAAGAAGAACCTAGTAATTCCACACCAGACCCTCCAAGGCAATGTCCCGTTCCGCGTCAAAATCAAAGGGTGGTGGCTGGTACATCCACGTGTCCACCGAGTCCACGAAAACGAACTCCTTCTCCAACTCCACACACCCATCGTCGGTGCTTTCCAGGGACGGGAGTTCAACTATCTCAGTCAACTCGTCTGAGGCAGAGGACAGGTCCATTGCTGACACCAAGGACGAGAGCGAGGACGGCTCCATGTGCGCCGCCTTCGCCGCCGCCGCCTGGACGTCGCGCGCCGCCAGGGAGGCCGGGCGTGGGAGGGAGTTCGCCAGGTGGGGGAAGTTCAGAATGGCGGCGGAGCCCTTGATGCTGAGGGCGGCCACGTCGTGCGCCCTCGCCGCCATCTCCGGCGTCGGGAATGTGCCTAGCCATATCCGCGACTTCTTCCGCGGCTCGCGGATTTCCGACACCCACTTCCCCCAGTTCCGCATCCGCACGCCGCGGTACACCGGGTGCTTGCTCGAGTCGCGAATGCGCTTTATCTTCTTGCTCTCTCGCCCCGCCTCGGTCTCCAACGACATCGTCTTCTCCGCTGAAACCCTCATTCTTTATTGCCGAAGAAAACTAAATTATCACTATGTGGTTCTTTCTACAGGGATGATGGAGTTTAGTTGCTTATTTTTGGATGAAGAAGAAGAGCAGAAGGAGGTGGAGGAGGAGGCTATTCTCATTTGGCATGCAAGTGAAATTCATTAGCTACGACTTTTTTTTCCTCTCTTTTCTTTGTCACTTCTTCTCAGTGACTCATATAACACTTATAAAGGTTCATAGAGGAGAAAGGGATGGACCCACTTGAGAAAAACGCGACACGCACACTGCAATCGCATAGTTAATACTAATACCTTCTTCACTCGCCATTGCCACGCAACCTCCTGTTAACTTTGCTCCTTCCTTTTATATATCTATCGTCTTTGTATTTACTCGTGCTTACCTTTTTTAACCACCCTCCTTTTTTTTTTTTTTTTTTTTTTTTTTTTTCACCTTCGCTGTTCATCTACCCTTATCTTTTTGTTAGAAAGTTTCATCAATGCAATGCATATCAAGGCTCTTCTGTTGCGCTTTATCATCTTTTCCCTTAACTCGCTATCGCCAATAATTTGGTATTTTGTATTTTCCACTGTAAAAAGTACTGCTGGGTGCAACAGGTTTGGTTAGTCAAATTTAATAAGGTTGACACGAGAGGTGCGAAGGCTCCACCACCACTTGTGTACTTTTTATTTTCTCAATCTAGTTGGGGTTTTTCTATGATGAGTATCCCTTCTGATTTTCACTCTTCTTTTGGGATGGGTTAAATTGTGTTGCTTTGTCTTTGCATGTAGACGTAGGTATCCGATACGACCAGCTTTATTTATTATTTGAACAACTTGTTCTATGTCCTATGTCAGTTCATACCGTATATTTTTATATTTTGTCACGCCTTCAATATTTATATTTCTCTCTCCATATCCTTTCTAAAGCCAAAAACAGTGCAGAAACCATATGGTGTCCCCGGCCAAGGAAGATGTCAAAACAACATTTTTCATCACACACTTGGTGTATTGGTTAGTGATTAACTGTTGAATCGTTAGAGGGAATGGTGTATTGGTAGATGTAAATTGGGTATTTACCAGAGATGGGGTTCCAACCATTGCATGTGAGTGCTTTTAAAACTACGTAGTCAGGGCCAGCAATGATTTAGGTTTTTGGACCCTTCTTTCAATATTTCTTCCCCATTCATTTACAATATATTTATTTGCCTCTCCCTCCTCGTAGAAGAAGATGCAATTATTTCTTCCCCTTATTATTCCTACTCCTTTTCGGTTTATTATTACTCTGCGATTAGTCCCTCTTAAATTGATGGGCCCTGCCAGTATTCCTCGGTGATGTTGTCCAATTCATGGTCTGTAATTGTCTCCATCTCATCATCACTCACATTTCAGACACCAGAGACGGTAATCTTATACTACTTTTTATCTCATTCATTGGAAAAAGTAGTGAAAAAAATACTAAACAATGCTACCTAATAAGAAAAAAAACTAAATTTGATTGTATTGATATTGTCCTATGGACTGTTTTGTTCTGTGCAGTGGTGGTGCGCTATAGGTGTTTCCATCTTGCCACGTGCAGTTCGTCAACAGTGATTTAACTCTAATAAATGGACCAACCCCACACTTCAAAGTGACATTGCTTTGTCAAACATGTTAAAGGCCCATTTTCCTATCACTCGGATTAGACACATAACAAATCCTTGCAATTTACAGCACCATAATTGTATTATTGGTAAAGTGAAATAACCCTCAAAGTCTATCTATCTATCTATATCTACGCCAAGATGATAAATAACTTATCTTTATAGCTTCTGCCACTGCTAGGGCCTCTGCATTTTATGCTTTGCTAACGACGAAAATAACCCGTCCATGGTGTTATTGTTTTATACGTGCGTTTCCATATTTTCACAAGTATCAGTACCAGACGATGATATGGTACCTCCAAAATGAGCTGTTGCCTTTTGTGGTGTACCTGTTAACTTGTTTGGACTTGGACCCATGACATGATTTTTATTTTTATTTCTTATTTATTTCTTACATAGTTCTGGTGGTAACGCATAAAACTTTCTTCTGCACAGTATACAAGTACAAACAAAAGCTCTTGGAACCGAACCGCTGCCACACACGGCTTTTTTTTTCTTTCTTTCTCATTAAATAAGAAAAACCATCACAGAACCTTAAATCAGACATCTGGGCCACTTTGAGGCATGGCCTAATGTCCGACAAAGGTCACCCCAGATAAGATCTTTGAGTTGGTGAATGCATTTCGCTTCTGTTCCAGGATTCCTGTGGTTTTCTTGAGAGGTGAACAGCAACAGTGAACTCATAATTTTTGTGTTTTTGAAACCAATAGTAGAGACATTATTGTTTTGACTTTTGATTCATAGAGGACACATTTTATTCAAAACCTAGATATCAATCTGTGATCTGACTTAAGAGTGGTAATTTGCAAAGCTTTTTAGAAGATTCAGGATTCTGATTAGCCTATAATTTCTTACTCAATCTCCATCACTCAAGCCGCGCCCACGTGGCCAAGATGGAGAGGTTTCTGAAATGAGTCTTAAGGTGCTGCTTAACACCAGTGACTTGATCATGACTTGCCTTTACTTTGAACAAGGTCGAACCAAGGTTAACTATATAGTACATGAACCCATAACAGTTCAAACCAAAAAGTTTGATGGTGGTGATATTTGTTTTATATTCTAAACCTACTATAGAACATGAATCCATGTAATACTGTAAAGACTTCTGACCTAAATCAGAATCCTATCTAAACTGCACGAATTATGAATTGAATTGAAATTACATGTAAAACACGGTAACAGAACCAAAACAAGTGCAAACAAAATATACTGATACCAGGCATAAGATGTCTGCTCAATGATATATGGCTTGTCGGTTTAGGTTTAAAGGTAACTATTTATCATTCTGCAATCTTAATTTGTATATAATTGATAATTAATTACTAAAATAACAATTATCTACCAGTCAAAAAAAGAAGACATGGATCATCTCATATACTGGTATGTATATCTTTTACTGCAGTAAGTTAAGGGCTGAAAAACTCAATGCAGTTCAATCCAAGGAAGAACGTGATTGTTATCTTACAGTTTGCTTTTGTTTTCTCAACTTTCAGTTTAACTTATAGTGAGTCCATCACTGTTTGAAAGAATCCAAATTATGAGATTTGTTCCATAACTTCAATAAAAAAAATTTCAAGTTAATATGTGTATAGAGAATGAAGTCACTAAACGCCAAAATGTTCTTTATCGATGTTTAGTGAAGTCTCTTACCAACTGAACTCAAATAGGAAGGTTTCTGGCTAAGGTATAAATTCATGAAAGGTTGAGGATGGATTGAAGACCTAACCGAACAATTTAGATTAGATGTAATCTAGTTAACAAAGTACAATGATTTAACTTCTGCTTAACCATATGACAATTAATCATGCGACCTCCATCTTTATGATGAGGCAAGGTTAGGGGAAAATGCCTAATTTTTGTCTGTGATTTTTAAGCATTATTTGTTGTAAAGTAAGAAAATAATTGAGGATATATTTGTAAAATTAAGACTAAATTATCTAATATGTTAAAATTATCAATAAGTTAAAATTAATTTATATCTGAATTAATATGTAAAAGTTTATTTTTATATGTAATTTGTCTAATTTCTTATTATTAACTTATATAAAAGTCAACTTTAATTTTTCTCTCTTTAAAAGAATATATAGAGAAATTCCTTAATAAAACATGAATTCTTAAAATTTTTGAAAATATTATAAATTATTAAACACATACTAACTAGCAATTGTTTATTAAATTTAAAAATTATATATATATATATATATATATATATATATATATGTTTTTATATTGTTCACTATAGCATTTTATTTTCTTTCAATTGACGATTAGTAAGGTAATTCATATATAAGTATTGCGTTCAAAGAGAATAAATTGTTAAGATAAGAAAAACTCTCCAAAATATTCTCATTATAATTTGATTCCTTCTCAAATTTATAAATAAATGTATATGAGATAATATTGAAAAAATAATTCAAATTTACTTCTTTTATAAATTTGAATCCTCATCAGGGGAATGAAATTATTTTAATATCACGACTTATTCTAAAATTCCGCTCCCATTAAATCATATCCTGGCCAGCATTCTATATATTATTTAGTTATTGTTTAAAATTTTGGATTGATTTTGAAGTTATATTGACACCAAACTTTAAGCTAATGGAAAAGAATCTTTGAAGGGTAAATGAAGAAAAAATAAGAAAGGGTGTTTCTTCAACCTGTAGATATTCACTTGCACATGTAGACCTGTGAGTATGATAATGGGATTTATCAAATGATACTTTTTTTCACTTAAATATTGTGGATGATGTACCTTACGCATGGAAAATAAATACATTTGTTTGTAAATACTTTATATATTATATATATATATATATATATATATATATATATATATATATATATATATATATATATATATATATATATTCAAGAAGAGTTACATTAACTAAAATTTGATGGGTTTTACGAAAAGTTATAGCATTTCATTTGTTTCCTTACACGACATTCTATAAATCTGCTTTTTTACGAATAGATAATTAGTTTCAATTGAGGACTATGTTTAGGTATAAAGGATGTTTATTTATGTAAACGCATGTTCTGTAGTTAACATATTTGCAACTAATTCCTATGAAGAAATTCTTATATCGATTGGATCAAACCAAAACATTTTAAGAATGTGAGAAGAAAGAAGAGGAGGTAGTAAAAATGGGAAGTAGAAAATGTTGGTCAAATTTCAAGGCACTGAGGAAACAGAGAGAAGCAATTTCAGTTGTCATAACGCAGATTCTGAAATACATGTAAATTGCATGTACCTTATTGTATGAGTATGTTAAAAACATGAAGAATGTTTTTATCTGAGAATTTCTAGGTTGTCTTAGAAGGTACAATAGTTCTTCCTTTATTTTTATTTTTATTTTTTTTAATAAACATTATGAGTCTTTCCTTCCTCCTACCATTTTCTTCTTTTATGACTTAAAATGAAATCGTCGTCATCATCACTCTCATTCACAATTCTTTTCTTGGCTTTTATGTCTCCATTCTTTGATATCTGCTGTTGTTGTTGTTTCTGTGATGTTGCAGTCTTGGTTGGTGGCTTCGATATCTTCACAGGAGTTCCTGTTCGGAGTTCCTTTTGCTTCCTCTGTTTCTTCTCAAATGCTTTCTTAGCTTTATCAGGAGATAGCAACCCGTGTTCCATTAACCTGCAAATTCACAGATATATACCTTAATATTTGTAATTTCTGAGCAAGATTTAATCCACCAGAAATTCAGAAAATAAAACCAAAAGATTCCTGATACAACACAAAACACCATAGTTCAACAGAAATTCCCTATAATGCTGAAGGATTCATACAGACTGAACTAATACTATACTCTGCCAATATAATGAAAGAAAAATTGAATTTTTGAGGTCATCAATCCAAATTTGACAAGGTTGAGTTAGGCAAGTCCACTTCTTAATATGTGTTAGAGCCTATTTTAATGAAATTTGTTGTTTATTGGATTTATTGTTCCATCCGCTAACAATTTGAAGAAACAAGATTGGTTTAGAGGGTTTAGAAGGAAGGGTATGAGAAGTTGTGAGTTCAACTCCTCTAGTAACAAAAAAACTAACAACTAACATTTGCCGATAAAAAAAAATTTGTTTCACCCGCTATCTAGTCATTGTTGAACCATCCATTATTATTTAATTTCATGTTCGAAATGTATATGCCTCGAGTGAGGGGTGTGTTGGACGTCCCATATCAACTAGTGATACGACAAGTTTATAATATATAAGTGAATGCAAATCTTGAGAATAGTAAGTTAGAATTTATCCTAGTAAAATTGAGAATCGTGACTCAAAGTCTATCTTAGTAAAATTTGTTACACTCGGTGAGAAATTATAGCTTCCTAACAAAGGTTGCTGATCTTTCATGTTCCTAGTAATTTTTTATTTATCACTTATTATGTATGTTGATAACCTTTCTAGTCACCACAGACCCACCTGTGAGTCAATTCGCTAGTCACTTATTATGTATTTTTCTTGGATAAGAACTGTTCTGTAGTATAACAAAGAGGTTTTCTACCTTACAGAATGTATTATGACAGAAACAGAATGATAATTGACCTGTCTGCAGATTTTATAGAGATTGGCAAGAGATACTCAATGCCAGAGACAGAAATAAGTAAAAACTCATAAGATTAGGTCACTCAAACAAACTAGAGTATTTTTTCCTAAAAAAGAATGAAAAAAATATATATAATCTTGTGACACATTTTTTTACAATCTCTGACGAGTTCAATCACATGAGTAAGTAACACTGCCAGTTCTTAGGGGTATGTAGTTGCCAATAGGTCATGGCACAATGGAATCGGCCAACAAAGAGTTTACTGCTGTCATGAACCATTAGTCCTATAAAAGCTTAAGTTACGAGGTAAAGATTTATGAATAATTCTATAATGCATGTCAAACAAATTCCACTATGCAAGAGTCCTATGTGCTTGAAGGGTGGTCCAGGGCACCGGATAATGAAGAATTTACTTGTGCCGAATTTTTACATTTTATTAGAAGAATAATCAAACTCTATATCCCCTAGTCATAAAAGCTATAATATTCTATCATGAACTGATAAGTCCAGAACCTTAAGCTATAATAAACAATTTGGAAGATCATACTTAAAATCAAAGAAGGGAGTTTTGTTAAGAGTTCAAGGTGAGTTAGAAGTTCCATATTGGATAAAAAATGAGAAAGATGAATAGTACATAAGTAGAATGACCCATAAATCTATTGTCTTAAGGTTTTTTTTTGAAAGCATGTCTTGATATCCTATAGAGACTCCTTCACGACTCATTGGTACTAAATCTCCTGGTGTTTTCCTTTATGAAAAACCTCAGAGTTTATTTCAGCATTTAAACTTATGAATAAGCTCTTATCTTAAATTGTATACTTATCAAGATACACGTATGATGAAATAAGTTTGTCAGATGAACTGATACTTCTGGTTTTTTTCTACAACAAATGCCACTCTTTATGGAATGAAGAGAACAATATTAGAGAAAAATGGGCTAGCAAACTTCATCATGGTGTTGTTGGGAAAACAATTAAAATTTTCAGTTCAAAATCTTTAGAATGTTGTTTAGATAAAGATAATGTTAGTGATACAAATGGAGAGTGTAGCATGTTCTTAACTAAAGTCACTTATCAGTAGACAGGACATGATTTTTACAAACAATTAAGGCAACTTGATGCAATGGATGAAACATTAATTTGATTTACTAAAACAGAACATTTGCAGTGGTCAACCTAGCAAATGTTTGAAAGAAAACTCACCAAAATTCGGCCATTTCACTTGTTGGTATCTGTTTTGACAATGATTCATAAAAGATTCTCAGGGGTTCTTTCTGTTAACATAAAACACAAGAATGAGTGTGAGCAGATTCCATATTGGTTTGTGAATTCTATGAACCAAGTAAGGTAGATTCGATACCTGTTCTAGAGGATCATGTTTCTGGCCAGGCAGACTGTAGACTTTCTTTTCTCTCACTTTCGAAGTAGTTGTCTTTCTTATTGTTTTCGACGATGTTGATGATGTTGTTATTGTTTTCGATGATGCTGATGATGGTGTTATCGGTTTTGATTTAACCTTCAAGTTTATGCACGACAAAAAATACTTGTTACAATACAACCCTTCCTTATTGAAATTAACTTTTGTGAACAATAAATGCTTAATGGTACAACGTTTTTTAAGGAAAAAAAATAAGTAAATTGATATGCAACACAAATCAAATGCAAGTTAAGTTCTCCTAGATCATGTGTATTTATTGGAACATCCCTGAATTCTAAACCCTAAGCAGAACGCAGAGCAACATCTAAAACTAACAGTCAATGCAATTTCCAACAGTCAACGAAGATCAGCCGCCGAATTCAGAACCCGTAAATTCAAAGTCCTAACTTCAAACCACGCAAATTCAATTCAACAATTCTTAATTTTTGTTGAGAATGATGATACCTCAGATTTTGTGACAGTGGTGACAGACTTCATCTTAGAAACAAGTGGGTGTTTGCTTGAGCTCATAATCTTCTTCTTGAGAGCTAAAGAATCAATCTTTGGCTTGGAAGAAACATCTTGGCCACTCGATTTCACCCTCATCATAGTGTTTTTGATCTCTGTAGCCATAACACGCCTTTGCCAATTACCTGCAATAGTTCATAGATTAGATCCAATTCACACAATTCATTGCCTTTTCATCTCAGATTTGTTCTTATCCATTCCATCATCACCTTTGCCTTTGGCTTTCTCAGTGATTTATCTGTGAAGATTCATCACCCAAAGAGTAAAAAAGAGGGTTACCTTGAAAAGTGAAAACAGAGCATAAGAGTGCGAAAGAGATTTGATAAGAAGTAGAAACAGAGTAAACGCAGGTGGATTCAGAAGAGCGTTGGATCTTGAAAGACCATGAAGATTTTCAGCGAACAGAGAAATTTTCGAGGTGGGGACCACTCTTTATTATCTTTTTCAAACATTGTTTTTTTCGCTCATTTCTACGTATGGATGTCAGAACACGTGTAACAGCTTAAATACACATACCCTCCATATATTTTTTAATTCTTCAAATTTAAGGTAATTTTGATTTTAATCTTTACAATTTAAAGTTTTTTGGTTTTCTAAAATTGAAAAAGATATATAAATATTAAATTTAAGAGACTGGTATAAAGTTTTCCTAAGACTTACAAGAAAATAAATGAAGTACCTCGTTGGGAAAATCTATCTTTTAAAAGGGCAAGATATAGATAGAATATTTTTTATGAAAATCTGATAATGAATATATGCTAAAAGAGATAAGAAATATTAGATATTATTTCAAGCGAGAATCTTGTATAACATTATCCATTACCCCCCTTTTTTTTTTAATTAAGTTGTGTTGGTAGATACTTGATAATTGTACTTTTAATAATGATTATTGAATGCTTTGGTTGATTTATTACAATCATTTAAGCATGAAAAAAAAATCAGAGTTTTCATTTATGAAAAATTGCTTTATGTTAAACAATATGGTAAGTACTTGATTTTCTTCTTTAAATGTAACTAAATCCGTAAATACTTTCTTTTTATTCATCTAATTTTTGTAATATATCAATTTTGATCACGTTTTGTCAAATTAATTGATATTTGATTCATATTAAAAAAATACTTTAAACCTATAATATTAAAAAGAACAATTAACTAAATTAACATTATAAATAAGCTAATTATAGTTGGATTTATTTAAAATCTTAATTTATAATGTTGGCTGTTATGATAATCCAAGTTATGATATAATTAAATTTCACTAAGATAAACTGTGATAATTGTTTATTGAAATCTACGGTTATATATATATATATATATATATATATATATATATATATATATATA
>Ga0214543_1011021_pt1 | contig 12969 bp, 5 predicted proteins | sample CNSS2metaG_FD_160094 | JGI IMG/M metagenome (GOLD analysis project Ga0214543, IMG submission 160094) | Root nodule microbial communities from cowpea collected in UCLA plant growth center, Los Angeles, California, USA - CNSS2 | ecosystem: Host-associated > Plants > Roots > Nodule | place: USA...
CCTTCTATTGTCATAAATTTTGCATGTATCTTTCTCAAAGTGAAGAGAATACCCATTCTCCATCATTTGGCCAATACTTAAAAGATTTTCTTTAAGATTGGGAACTAGTAAAACATCCTTGATGAATTTCGTACCTTTCTTTGTCTCCACCATGACAGTTCCTTTGCCTTGAGACTCCACTGTGGCGCCATTTCCAAGTCGAACTTTGACATTGACAGATTTATCAATGTCTTTGAAGATGCTTTGATCTTTGGCCATGTGATTGCTGCATCCACTGTCCAAGTACCAATTTCCTTCTCCACTATGAGATTCTTGATTAGCATAGAATAAACGTTGCTCCTGATTATGTTCTTCAGCAAAGTTTGCTTGGTGCTTATTTTTATTACGACAATACTTCTCCACGTGACCAGGCTTCTTGCAATAATGACATATTGGCTTCCCACGATGCCAACAGTCTTTTTCTGCATGACTTGACTTATTGCAAATGCCACACGGAGGATATTTATCTTTCTTGCTTCCAGAGAAATTTCTAGAATCTTTGCTTCTAGAATATTCTTCAATATTTTTCTTTTCTTCTTCTTCTCTCCTTTTGGGTTGTAATTTGAGCTTTGATTGGAAGGCATTTTCGACTGAATTTGTATCAGCACGATTATTTAATCTTGCTTCGTGCGCTCCAAGGAGACCAACTAATTTACTTATCGATAGAGAAGATGGATCCGAGGAAGTTTCTATGGAAGCTACTATGGAATCATATTTTTCTGTGAGAGTGATAAGAATTTTTTCTACCACTCTTTTTTCCTTAATTTCTTTTCCATATAACTTCATTTTATTCACTATTTCTTTTATTCTTCCATAGTATTCTTCAATGGTCTCAGATTCCTTCATTCTGATGGTCTCAAATTCTCTTCTTAGATAGTGTAGTTTAACGGAGCGTACCTGTTCATTGCCTTCAAATTCTTCTTCCAAAATATCCCATGCCCTTTTTGCAGTTTCTGCATCCATGATCCTCCTGGCGATAGTTTCTCCCACAGCTTGTTGAAGAACAAACAATGCTTGGGCATCCTTTTGTTCAGAATCTTCTAGCTTTTTCCGTTCCTCCTCAGATAGAGTCTCAATATTATCTGGTTTTGTATAACCAGATTGAACAATATCCCACAATTTTTGTGAGATAAAATATGTCTTTAGTTTGAGTTTCCAAAGGTCAAAATTTTCACCGGTAAAAACTGGTAGGGGGACTGAAGAAAAGTGAACAATGTTAGAAGCCATAGATTAAGAGAAAAAACTCTATTCTTTTGGAAGTATAAAAGGAAGGTTTTGGAAGTAATAGATAATTTTTCTACGCCCAATAAATGATCAAACGTAGCTCTGGTACCACTGTTAGTATTTTAAGGTTGTGAAAGGGATAGTTGAAGGGATAGAGAAAATGTGTAGATAGTAGAGTGTGAAAGTAGTAGTTGGAGAAGTGTATTTTGTAGTTGAGAGTAGTTGTATTGGATATTGTGTTAGTTGTTCTTCATGTTACAAACGGTAGGACACATGGGTATTTATAGACCTATAGATTATTCTAGAAACTTCTAGCTAGAACTAATGCAAATACTTCTAGAGTTTTCTACATAGTTGAATGTTCTTGATTTTTCTTTCTATCCTAGGCTTTTCTCCAATACTCTAGAAGTTTCTTTACATTTCAACCACTTTATCTTATATTTTTCTAGATTCTTCTAGAATTTGCATTATACTTTAATAATTTTCATTAAAAATACTAGACATTTTGTTTCGAAAGAACTTATAAGTAGGCTAAGATCTTTCTATTCCATGGAAAAATATAATTCAACTAATTCTCGAAGGGGAATTCAGTATCAAAGCCATAAACAAGACTGGTTATTCGTGCTTTGAATTGAGAACGTTATTTTTAGCGTAATGTGCTTTTGAGTTGCATCGTGCTTGAAATTAATTTGTGCATATACTTTGGTTTTAAATAGGCTCCAGATGCTTCTGGTGCCATCATTTCAGTTCTTCAATAGCTCAGATACTGATGAATATAGCGAACAAGGTACATCGAATAATGCTACTTAAATTGCTACTTTTTTATGGTCAGTTACACTATCATTTGCTCTATGCGCATGTAGGTGATGATTATATGGAAGCAGTTTTTCACAGCATAACATGCTTATTACGTAAACAATTTTATATTAGTGTCAGTTTATGTTTTATTCATATCAATTTAAGCGGATATTTTCTTTGTCAGTTTTTAGTTTTGAGATTTATGTATAACATGATATTCGCTATAATACTACTTTCACTTCTTATAATTTGTTTAGGTTTTGTTGCCGACTCCAATATTGCAGTAATTAAGAAGAGACTGAAGGCATAAAGAACGGATGAAGATGAATATGTACCTATTTTACTACGTGTGATTGTGTTTCAAAAAATTATAAAAAAAAAATGTGTTGCTCTACCTAATTAAAGTTGAAGATGAAATACATTATTATTTATATTATGTAGTGTGTGAGATTAAAAGTGATGAACGGTGTATTGAGTAAAGGTGAAGTCATGAAGTCTGTCACTAAATATTGACTGAATTATGTGTGCTTATATGCTGATAAAAATTAAAAAAAAAATGTGTTTGTATTCATTTGTTCTTAATTTTATCTACTTTTTTACCAGTAAAGAATGAATTTATTCATAGTAGAACCTTTTGGGTATTCAAACCCATTTACAGGTATATCTTTTGTTCCACCATCTCCACTAGGTACATAATGTTCTCATGAAAACTATCTCGGCGATATTTGTGTACACAAACAAAATTCCTAGCATGTACTCAGAGCTTTGGAGTGATTAATACAATAAAAGATAGGCCAAATCCAAATGCATTATGTAAGACCCACTTTTATTGAGTGCCCTAATGTTAAGGGTTGTCACACTGTTGGGTCTAAAGGGTTGGCCCATAGAGTACTAAGGCTCCTAAAGCATCAATCATAGTCAGTAGGAGCAGCTCCGGCTCAGCTCGATCCAATTTCCAAATTGAACTCTGGCCTTGTAGTACCTCGCTATCCTCTGTTGGTAAGTAGCCATTCTGAACTGAGCTTGCTTTCCTAACTCTGAAAGTCGAAGTTGGTCCTCAACTCTGTTGGAACCCACATTTGGAAAAGTTCTGTTAGGTTCTTAGTAGCAGTCGGCGACCTTTTCTTCTTTTACTTCACGGTCCCTCAATTGTAAGTCATTCTGAAAAATCAGTGCTCTAACTCACCCATTTTCTCTCCACCGAACCTCTGCTAGGGTTTGGAGATTGTTAGTGAAAAACCAATACGGCAAGTGCACCGGTCGCACATAGCAAGTAATAAGTATTTTATCGTTCTCTCCCAAGGAAATTGTGCAACGCGTGACAATTCTCGTAATTCACGACTCAATTAGACACAAAGTTCACACAAACACAATGAAAACTCTTTTTCTATTTTATGAAACAGTTTGTGTGCAACAAGAAATTAACAGTGTATTTACAATTTGTCTAGATTAGACTTCAACCATTTCATTCTCATACATTGTAAATTATCCCAATTGCATATTCATGTTAAAATCAATTCACAAGAATACTCAAATCCTATTCCTAGAGCCTTTGAGCCCATGATTAATCATCAAGTTTCAATTCCTTGAATCCTCAACAAGTGAAATCATGCATTAGTTTCAAGAATCTAAAATTACTAATGAACCAAGTTCTATTCCTAGATACAAGCATCCATTAGGTATTTAATTTCAAATCTAGATTCTAAAGATGTTTCCCAACACCTCAAGAATCACAAACAAGCCATGGGTGATTAAACCACAACAAGCATTAAGCATGGAAATCAAATACTAACATGAATTGGAAAAGCATATAAATTAACAACACAATTTTACACAAGAATTCAATGTTTTACATCTAATCTCAACAAATAGAAATTGCTCTCAATGGTGGAGAACCTAGGGTTTTAAAAAATTGAACAATATGGAAGAAATTGGAACCATAAAGTAGAAACAATCCCTCTCCACTAGTGCAGTAAGGACTTTCTGCCCCGGTTATTTTCCACATTTAGCCTCCGATATGGAACCGAGGCATATTGGGGCGAGGCCAAAAGGTACACCTTTTGGCCTCGGTTATCACCCGAAGCCATAGACCCAGTTTTATGCCTCGGTTGTTTTGAAACCGGTGCCATATACAAAGCTTTCTGCCTCGGGTCAATTAGGACCGAGGCCATAGGTGATAAATATTTTTCTTTTAATTCAAATTTTCGCAGGCTAAACTATGTTCTGCCAATGCCCAATACACGTAGTCACAATGCTCACAAAAAATCTTTAAAAAAACGCAGTCCTCCCTCGGGATGACTATTTTGCATCTCCTCGACGAACATTTTAAAGTCTAGAAAATAGAACTTTGAAGAGAAGTGCGAAATAAACAAACATAAAACGGAGGTGGTCGCAACTGGCCGGAGATGGTCGACGGTGGCCGTAGGGTGTGGTGGCAGTGGGTGCAGCGGAGAGAGAGAGAGCGTGCGAGAGAGAGAGCGCGCGAGAGAGATTTGCGACAGAGAGAGACGCGAAATGGAGGGCGCTCGCTCGCGTGGTGGTTGCGTTGGCCGGAGGAGGTCGACGGTGGCCGGAGGGTGTGGTGGCAGTGGGTGCAGCAGAGAGAGAGTGGAATTGCAGAGGTGCTGGGGCGGGGAGGAAGAAGGGTTTGCGAATTTTGAACCCTAAATAAACCCTATGGCTTCGGTTGTTAGAGGAACCGAAGCCATTGACCCCCTTTTGGCACCGGGTCTCCTTGGACCGAGGCCTATACCTTGACTTCCAGTCACTTTTTGGCTTCGGGTCCTACTGGACCGAGGCCTATACCCCTCTTTGGCATCGGTTTTGAGCGAACCGCGGCCTATACCCCTCTTTGGCTTCGGATATTTGGAGAACCAAGGCGTAAAACTTGGCTCTAATTGCAAAAATGCCACTGCGCCATTATATGCTTCGGTTCGTGGCCAACCGAGGCATATAAGGCGAGGTAAAATGGGAATTCTACACTAGTGCTCCCAAGGTTCTTGAATACTGCTTCATGCTTTAATTGCGCCTCCCATTCGCATCTTCGTCTCCAATTTTGTAGCCCATCATCCTCTCCAACCCAAAAGGGGTAAAACCTCCATGGATGAGGAAGGAAACCCAAGAAAGAGAAGGGATAGTTTCCCAACACCCCTAATAGCCTCCAAGAGTCTCTCCCAAGCACCCAAGGTGTTTCTATTCGTGAAAAATGAGGAATCTCCTAATACTCTCGTAGAAACATGATTAAATAATCATATTTGCGTATTGGGGTCGATAATCTCACCCAACGGCTTCATTCTCGCCTAGTGAGGCCTAAAATCGACGTTCCCAGACATGTGCCTCGCTGGGCGAGCCAATTTTCGCCCAGCGACTCGAATACTGCAGTTCTGGTCTGTAATTTTCGCCCAACGAGCCACCAGCGAGCCCAGCGAGTGACCCTGGCGCCTAATGATCATTTTTTGGCCTTCCAAGGGTGGTACAAGGCAGTATATACATATAGGTGAGTCCTTTCTCCATGTTTGTAGTGTTGGACTTGATCTCGGTGTCCCTCAACATGATTATTTGTGTAAAAGTTAATCTTTCATGTCCAATCATGCTTCCTTGAGCTTTAGCTTTTTTTCTTCCACCAGAATTGCTTCCTATTGTTTTATTTCACACACTCATAATAGAGATTAGAAGTAAAAAATGTACAAAACAACTAAAATACGAAACAATGCAAAAACAACATAAACTAGAGGATTAAACAAGATAAAAGTTATGTAGGAGTTGATTTTATTCACGAAACTTAACATCAATAAAAGGTAGAAAACAACGTTATCAGAGATCTACCCAAATTCAAGTGAGCTCAACCTCCATCTCCCGTTCACGTAAGTTAGTTCTCGAACCTAGCATTTCTAAGTTGTTTTCGTGGTTTTTGTCGGGACTCACTGTGTGAATCCAATCTCCTTTTTCGTGCCACTGTTTCTGTTCATAGGTCTGTCCTTGGAGCTACTGGTTTCGCTGGCTTAAGAGTCGAAGTCCAATATTAGCCCTTTTCCAGGTAAGGGAAGCTAGGGTTTCACGTTATTTCTATTTTATGTGATTAATCTTTTGTGAAATATGAGAAAAGATTGGGGGTTTTTGGTATATTTCTGAGTTAGGTGTTCAAATATTCATGAAACTGTGATATTTGACGTTATTTCTCGTATTCTTATGCGTCGCAACGCTTCGCTCCGCTCGTGCTCCTTCTCCGAGGAGCACTCTCTCTCGCTTGCTTCACTTGGAGTTTAATAAGGTTAGTTCTTGTTAGTGAAAGCTAGTTTCTTGTTTGTTGTTTGAATTAGCGTATGTGATTGTAGAAAACATCGGCATAGTAATCACGCACGTGGGGCTGCTACAGTTAGGAATAGACTAAGATGCAGCCTAATGTGGAGTAGGAGCGGGACCCCTTATGATGGTTGAAAAAGAAGCAGTAACCCCTAAGGAATTCTATTTCCACAAAGGAAATATTAGCCTTGAGGTAACTCCCTTCACACGTTACTATGCCTAACCGATGTTCGGAGACGGCTACAATGTCGCTGGGCGAGTGCCCTGGGTCGCTGGGCGACTGTGTGTTTTTCTGATATGCGCAGTTTTAGTAAAATTGATTTTTTCGACTCATTAACCATTGGATTGAGCTCAAATTTTGACATGTGGTTCATAACATGCTATTTTATGGTTTGACCGGTTGGATCGTCAATTAAATGTCTGTAGCTTGAGAAATGTGTCACGCATTACTGCAATAATTTTGGTCTTTGTGATAATAAATTTTCTTGGGAATTTTGGTGTAAGAATTATGGTTGTGGGTTGTGCTTGATTGTATGGAATTGCAAGTACTTAAATGTTGGCACTCATTTATTTGGGATGAATACTATTTTGTGATATATGTATGTCTTGGTATGCATTTATAAAGTATGAGATGAAGGAATTTGCGTGAGTGATGTGATTCATGGATTGTGAATGATGAACTTGGATAAATCTTGGCATGCGATTTCAATGAAATGGTTGGTTATATATGTGGTCATGAATTCGGTATAAACAATAATGTTACATTTATGGCATGGCATTGGTATGAGGTGAAGTTCTATATCCCTGAATTGGGAAGAATGGGATGGTATGAAATCAACATGGAATATGAATGAGGATGGGTTACAAAGGATGGCGGAAGGTGTTAAATGCATGATCAATATTATTTGTTTGTTTGGAATGTGATTGGTATGTTGTCAGTACGTAAATCCATAAGTCTCTAGGTGAGACTTCTTGGTGGTGCTTCAGTGGTCGGGACATAACTCCATGGCCCCTATTAGTGGGAGTCCATGGTGGTGCCCCATCTATATAATTTGGTAAGGATTCAAGGTAAGGTTGCATCCTGACACTCTAAGGAGTCAGTTAGTCTCACTTAGAGTGGACTGACTCTTGTGGTGAGAGTAGTAGGAGGCCTGAAACTCATTAAGGGTTAACCTTGTGTGTGGGGATTGAAACATTGTAACACTTGTAACACTTAGTTCGGGGGTGAGCAGGGTAATCCACCACAAGTGCAAGCATCCGCTGAATCCGACCAGATTATATGTATCCGGATAAGTCGAGTCGAGTCTTAGTGTATTGATTGGAAGGTCATAACATGCTTGGATGATGTATGTATATGGGACGGTGAAAGTATATCTGATTGTATGATAAAATCTTTTTGGCTCTAGCTTAACCTTTGCTTGTTTGATTACTTTGTAGTTGCTCTTTTACCTTTGTGATGATCATCAATTTATTGATGGGAGCAGATGCGAGAGGTACTCATGGTCAACAATGGAGAGATGATTCTGCTGCATAGTCTACTTGGGCTCGACTTCATGTTCTTCCTGGGCTTTTCTTTAGGGCTATGACCCATGTACTTGTCCGTCTTTTTAGATTTCTATATGATTCCATTAAATTGTATAACGTGTTTGTTTTTGGGCATCGTAGTGTGCCTTGGATTGTAAGAAATTATGCTTATGTTTCAAGACCGCGTTACTATGTTATCTTGTGTGACGTTTTCTTTAATTAGGGTTATTAATTAAATAGGATGTTACATGATGAAATGTGGAATGTAATTAACTAGCCTAAATAAGGTTGTCAACACGGTGTTGTCATTGTTGATTGATGAATTTTTGGCAGCTTTAACAGATAGATGAACATTCTCTTCCGCAGACCACACAGGAGCATCTTCGTCATTCGCAACATTATTATTGGTTCACGAAACATGTTTAATTTAACTATAATCTGAGACGTTTGCGCTTGGAATTTTAGGTTCCGTTTACCAGAACTTTGCCCTTACAACAATTTTCGTGATACAGTTTATAAATTCTTTAATTTTAAAAGTTGATAAATAAAAACATAAACATGTTTTAAGTATGCATAAAATTAACCCGTTCATGATTTGAGTTTAAATAAATTTTAAATAATTCTTTTTAGTTTTTACATAATATTTTTTTATTTTATCTCTGAAATTTTTTAAATCATTATTTTTTTTTTCCGAATGTTCATTTTAATATAGATAAATAACAATTACTTTATAAATTTAATAGGTTTTTTTAGGTATTACTTATTTACATCATATCACAATACTATTATATACCATTTTAAATGATTACTTCACACTTTTTTTTAATATAATAGTAAAAATTAATAGTGATGGTTCTCACTACAAAGAAATATTTTTAGAAACCAATTTCGTAATTAAAAATTAATTCTTTTGATAATCAAAATCTAAGTAGTTAAAATTATTGATCAATTTAAAAATTATTTCATGATGAAAACTATTTTAGTTACTAATTATAAGTTTTAAAATTAATTTAGTTATCAATAATTTTTAGTTTATAAATTGATTACTATAGTAATTAATTATTTTTTGTCACTTAAATTGGTCATTAAATAAGGATTTTCTAGTAGTGTATTAATTTTGGAAGAAACTTTTTAAGATCATTTAAGAAAAGAGAAAATAAGCATTTTAAAAAACTATTATTCTATAAATATATCATTTTAAAAGTAAATAAGAACTAAACAAAATAAGAAAATGTTCACGCTTTGGCTTTTGGCCATGTCTTACTATGTCAAAATAAACAGGCATCAACTCTCACGAAAAACTGTTTATAATTGGAATGGGTGAAAGGGGAGAAGAAAAGAAAAGGAGGACGACGACGACGGAGCTGCAAGTGAAAGGTTGCAACCGATGACGATAGACGAAATAAAAGGAGGAGGAGGAGGAGAAAGAGAAAGAGGAAGCAATGGAAACGGTGACGATGAAACCCACTTACCTCTGCTCTAGATATAGGTTTACCATTATATTTAATTTAAGTTTAGATAAACTTCGCAAATTTAAAGTTAGTACACTTAATAAAATCTTCATATTTGTAGCTAATACAAGAAGTCAAAAAATTTGATACATTGGGTGGTTGGTAATCTTAAGAGACCAAAAAAAAAAAATGAAGTCATGTAAGATATATTATAATGCAAGAAGTCAAAAAATTTGATACATTGTTTGGTTGGTATTCTTAAGGAGACCAACAAAACTAAAGTCATTTAAGATATTTTAAAACGACTTCAGAGGTGGTTGTAATCAGTCATACAAAGAATAGTAAAATAAAATCAATACAAGACCATCGTACATATCTACCTAATCTTTAAGGACATGTTTTATTATTATAACCCAAAAGTTCTTCTCTCAGCTGCATTACTTTTAATTTTTAAATTTCAAAGTGCACAACAAAAATGTAATAATATATTGCATAAACAATGGCAATAATTATTACAAATTTAACGCATTATTGGTTGTTGTTACCAGACTCTAGCGTGTGAACACCACATGTGTAAAATAGTCAACGAAAATTTCTAATATTGTAGTATTCTTTTCTTTGAAACTTTCTTCAGAGTCTCTGCCTGCTTTAGTTGCCCAGATAGTGAGGTCAGGTAAACATTCATGGAAACTTCGTACTTTCTGTTTGAAGTTCAGGTTTCTGACTGTCTTACTCATCTTGTTCATTTGTTGTTCTAAATGATTAATTATTAGCACTAGAATTTACAAGTATAAATGCATCGCTCAGCGAAAAGATTATTTTCCCCTCAATTCAGTATAACACTGGTGAAGCTTTCTCAAAGAAAAGTGCGTCTTTTAAATCAATCGAAAAAGCTGACGGGGATCACTTCTGTTAATACTCTCCTCTTTCTCATACGCTCTCGGTATTCTCTTGCAGTGTTGCTCGATACGATTTGAAACAGGGACAAGTAAAGACAAATCACAACTTAATTAAGGTCATCCAATTCCAATTACAGAGGTGTGTTTTGTAGAAGTTTTCTTTTACTGTTATTTATCTTATTGATGATGAAAAAAAAATACTCTATCAATTTTTAAAGATTTCAAAAGAACTTAAGATATACTCATTATTTATAATATTACAAAATTTTACTGTTGATTTTTTTCTGCTTGTTGTATCTATGTTTTACCTATTATTATTATTATTATTTTTTATTGCCTGATATTTTTCAGAAACCTACATGAAAAATGAATTTGGGTTTACTTCATTCTATTTCTGCAATCTTCCTAACAACAAAATATATATATATATATATATATATAATTAATATTTTGTATACTTTTATCTGATATCATATTCCTGGAAGAGTCTTGTGCCAGAAATTATTAAGAACCAAGATAGAACGCTACGAGCTTTCTTGGAAATTCATGGATGGACTTCAAACTTCAACAGTAACTGCAGATCTCAGAAAAGTAAGATAATCACACAATTGATGAACTTGTCTTATTCCCAAAAAACACAGGGAGTTGATATATCTGATTCGTATCAGAAGAATATTTTGCTTGTTTTTGGCTCCCAACTTGAATCTTACGCTGTTTGGTTTGCTACTGCATCAATACAGTAGCTTTTTGAACAATTCAAATCCAACAAGCTGGCAAGTATATAATGTAATATTTTGTTTTGGATGCTTTTCATTATTAATCATCTACACAGCCTCTTGTGAATGGAGTTTGAGGAAATAAAGAATTCTGGTTAATTTCCCTCTGGTGATGAGTTCACATTCATGGTTTAAGCATCCATTAGTTCTGTAAGAATTTGTCCATCATAAAAATTAAGCAAAAATATTTCAGAAACTTTTGCAATTTTTTTAATCTGGAGCCTGATCTGAACTTGCTTTCACAAATTTTAAAACTTTAAACTGATGTCACTCTGTTCTTTGAAAGAACCAAAATATTTATCTTTTCAGCTTAATTCCAAGGACATAGAAAAGGTTATCATCGTGTCACTTCATTCCTCAAAAATAAAATGCAGGAGAAATTCATAGAAATATCGTTTTGGGAAGTGCCACAATCGTGCAACAATTGATTTGAGGTATCAGAAACTTCACTAAAACTGTACATTTTGTTTTTCTTAATTGGTTAATATTGTTTAGTTTTATGTTTCAGTTATGGGTTCCAATGAAGAGGTAAGAATCCCTTTGAAATATTGGGTGGACGATAAAAAAGAACGTGTAATTGTAGCGGAAGCAAGTGGGGAGTTGGTAGATGTTCTCTTCAGTTTCCTTACCCTTCCATTGGGAACTATCATCCGACTTTGGGACACCTCTGAACAACAACAAGTAGGCCATGAGAACAACTCCGAACGACAAGAAGGGCTCGAGAACACCTCTGAACAACAACAAAGGAGTGAGAACTCCGAACAACAAGTAGAATCTGGTTGCATCAACAAGTTGTGCCAGAATTTTAAGGATACTTTGGGGCTTCGGTCTGAACAACAAATAGGGCTTGGTTGCATCAAGGAGTTGTACCAGAGTGTTAATAATTTGGAGTCTGATGTTTTCAGGAACAACAACTGCCAGAAAATGTTGCATTCTCCGCGCAACCCCTTAGAGAGCTTTTGCCAGAGACTAAAAGTGAAAGTGGATGATACAGAACCCACAAAGTATTTCATGTGTCATAACTGTTCAAGAAAAGGAAGTAAATTGTTGGTGAGTTCTTTCTCTGCTGTAAAGTGCGACTGCGGGTCATTCATGACAAAAGAAATAGAAATGATGGGAGAGACTGCTGGTGAGGATGGTGTTTTTGTTAAAGGAAAGGCCATGTTCTTCATCTATGATGACTTGAGAGTGCGCCGTAGCTCTCCAAGTGAATTCATTAAACCAACCCTAAAACCTGGAAGCAAAGAACTCAAAAGCTATAGAGAAGTGCTTCTTGATAAAGAAAAGGTAATATTTAGATAGTCCAACATTGGATAGTAGGAGTTTCAAGTTTATGCCAATAACAAAAAATAATTTAGAGGAACAAAATCATTACTTTTGTGTTAAACAATTTTGGATACTCAATTTCTTAATTATATTGTAAAATTGTAGATGCAGGACTTTACCTTTGTGGTTGTACTTTGATAGAGTTAACTGCTATGAATTTTCTTTGTGTAATTATAATTTACAGCCTTAAAACTTGGTTTGTTTTAATCTGATTATTTCTTTCAGATACTTAACATACTGAAGCAAGCATTAATCTCCAAAACCCCTCTTAGTGATGTGTTATTAAAAAAGAAATCCAAGCGATCGGTCTCTTTCTCACGAGTTATTGGCTCAAGTGTTTCCAAAGATTATTTGCAAATCAAGATAATGGTGAGTAAATCAGAAAACAAGGTTCGATTTGTTGAAGCAGATGGAGATTTTGTCGATTTTCTGGTCAACTTCCTCACAACACCTCTTGGATCTATTATGAACCTTAAGGATAACAAATTGTCCTGCAGCCCTATACCACTTCTTGCATCTATTCTGAAGCTTAAGAATGGCAGATTGTCCTTAGGAAGCATTCGTAACTTGTACAAAAGTGTGAAGAATCTGGATCCATCGTGGTTCATTGAGCCATCAAAGAAATCCTTG
>Ga0214543_1011026_pt1 | contig 12967 bp, 8 predicted proteins | sample CNSS2metaG_FD_160094 | JGI IMG/M metagenome (GOLD analysis project Ga0214543, IMG submission 160094) | Root nodule microbial communities from cowpea collected in UCLA plant growth center, Los Angeles, California, USA - CNSS2 | ecosystem: Host-associated > Plants > Roots > Nodule | place: USA...
GGGATGGGGATGGGTCAAAAGTTGTATACCCGTTGGGTTTGGGGATGGGGATGGGGATAAATTTTTATTATGGGGATGGGGATGGGATCATGATACCCGTACCCGCCCCGCCCCGTTGCCATCCCTAATTATGAAAAGATAAATTAAATTTTTTCTTAAAAAAATAATATTTTAAAGATAATACTTTTACGGCAATTATACTCAAATTAAAAATATAACATAACATTAAATAGTCTATAATTTAATATTATTTTAAAAATATACAATATATAATATATTATAGTGTAATTAGTTTTTATTTTTTGTGACATTTTTATTTTTTATATTTAAATTAATTAATTTTTATTAGATTTTTTTTATATTTTAGTATATTTTTTACATTAAATTATTTTTGTTATAGGAAATTAAGATGAGTATACCTAATCAAGCTATCCAAGAAGAAGATGAAACAAAAACCTCTCTTGAGATATGTTTCAAATATAAGAAAAATTTCTGGTGGTGGAAATAATATGACTGAGTGTAGTCTGTGTGATATTTCATTTATTGCATCTTACACTCGAATAAAGCTTATATGTTAAAAATTATGTGAGGAGAGATTAGAATTATTCCAAATATGACCTTGTCAAAACTTGCTGAGTTTAAAAGATTAGATAATGAAGCAACACTAAAGATAGAAAATTCAAAGAAAAAAAAAGTCTCGTTACCTTATGCATTTGAGGAAGGAAAGTAGACAAACAATGGTGTTAACCAAAAACTCAAATGTCCTCTAGAAACTTCTTTAAATATTCAAGTTAAAGATACTCTTGATTATGAAATTGGAAGGATGTTTTATTCTTCAAGATTGCCATTTTATATCGCAAGAAGTCATTGTTATAGGAGTGCATTTTCTTACGCTACCAATACTTCTAATCTTAGTGGATATGTACCACCATCATGTAACAAATTGAGAGGTCCTTTACTTTCAAAAGAAAGAAAATAGAAAATCTTCTACAACTTATAAGAAAATCATGAAACTAGAAAGGTGTGACAATAATTAGTGATGGGTAGAGTGATCCTCAAAGAAAATCACTTATGATATTTATGGCTTTCACTATGAGTGGACCAATGTTTTTGAAGTAAATAGATGGATTTGATGAGATAAAGGGCAAGGATTTAATTGCTAAATACATGAGAGTTGCAATTATGGAGGTTGGACCAAACAATGTGGTACAAATTATAAACGATAATGCAATAATATGTAAGGCAATCGATATGCTCATAGAATTAGAATTTCCTTCAATTTATTAGACTCCTTGTGTAGCGCACACCTTGAATCTTGCATTGAAAAATATGTATGCAACAAAAAAATGAAAAATAATAGTGATACTTATCAAGAATTTTCTTGGATCACACAAATTGTTGATGATGCTACATTTAGTAAAAAATTTATTGTGGGGCACATTTTGAAATTATCAATGTTCAATAATTTCAACTTATTGAAGTTGCTTTCAGTTGCTCTGACAAGATTTGCTTCAACCATTGTCATGCTAAAAAAGGTTTAGAAGTTTGAAAAAAGGACTTAAAGAGATGGTTGGTTAGTGATGAATGGTCTTCTTACAAAGAGGATAATATGGAAAATGCACAATTTGTGAAAGAAACTTTATTGACTGATAATTAGTGGATGAAGGTTGATTATATATGCTTGATTTTATTGCCCTTATTTATGATGTTCTCAGAAAAATAAACATGTATATGGCTACTCTTCACTTAGTATATGAAATGTCGGATTCAATGATTGAAAATGTGAGAAAAATCATAACATGAAAGGTAGAAATTGAACATTCATTTTTTAATAAGTAAACTAAATATTAATTGAGCGTTGGACTAAGAGTAGCACATCTCTTCGTTGTCTTGTTCATTCTTTAATCCAAGGTAATTATATTATTAAATTATTTTATTATTATATTTTTTTAGTATACGTCTTATTTATGATGAATAATAATATTATGTTAATTTATATATGTTTTATGAGGTACTTTGACGATGTGGATGTATGGAGACAAGTAAAAATAAAGTTTGCAAACTTTTTAGATGGAAGAGAAGTATTTGCTGATGTTGACTCTTTAAGGGACAAAAGTAAAATAGATGCAAAATCATGGTGGATTGTTGATGGATTTCATGCACCAACACTTCAAAAGATAGCTCTTATGCTATTTAAGCAACCTTGTTCTTTTTCTTGTTGTCAAAGGAATTGGAGTACCTACTCTTTTATACATTCTTTGAAAAGAAATAAGATGACACCTAAATGAGCGAATGATTTAGTATTTAGCCATATTAATCTTTGTATTCTCTTAAGAAACTCCTCAAAGTACAATGAAGAGGAAACTAAATAATGGGATATTATAGGAAATGATTTTTCATTGGATGAGAATGAAATTCTTCATATTGCTAGCTTATCTCTTGATGAGCAAGAATTAGAAGTTGCATTTTTCAATGAAGATGAAAAAAATATGAGAGTTAAACATTATGATTTATATTTGTTAGATTTCTATAATTTTTCTCTTAATATTTATATATATATATATATATATATATATATATATATATATATATATATATATATATAATCGTCGTGTTCGTGTCTTATATTCTTGCATTTAGTTGTATCCTTGTGTTTTTGTCGTGTTCGTGTCCATTTTTGTGTTCATGCTTCATAGCCTAAGACTGAGTCATGGGTTGGTCTTGAACGATAAGGCCGTTGTTACTATTTTGGTCATGTCACCTTTTTCTTATGTAGACTTTTTGATCATGTAGGTGTTTTTGGCTCTTATCTATGTGAGCCAGACCAAGCCCTCTAAGTTGAACCAATTAACAATTCTAATATTTCCATTTGACTAGGACCTTAGTTAGTGTTTTGTTGTCTCTCTTTCCCGTCATTTGACAAAGAATTAACTCTAGTTCCTTAACATTCATATCATCTTTAAAAATATAAGTTGATGTTACTATTTCTCCTAGAGCTGTCAAAACGGGTAATTTGGCCCGACCCGGCTCAACCCATCACGGGTTGATCATTCAATGAGTCAACCCAACACGGCTCACTTTTTAGCGAGCCAAAAAAATTCGAACCTAGCCCAGCCCACCACGGGTTAGTGGGTTAAACGGGTTGGCTCATGGGTTCACTTAATTAAAAAAATACATTTTTTTCTATTTTTTTTCAGTCAAAAAAAATTAATTCTAATTCAAATCTAAATAAACTTTAATACAATCCAAATACAAACCAAAATAAAAAAAAATACAAATTATTTATGTGTTAGCAAAAAAAAAAACCTAACATGACCCAAATGTAAAACCCAATGCACCAACTCGGCTCACCACGGGTTCAACTTGGGTGAGCCAGGTTCTAAATGAGCCGGGTCAAAAATCAACCCATATTGAAATTTGTAGAAGAATTTCAACCCAACCCGACCCAACTTGTGGTGAGCCGGGTTGGCTTGTAGGTTCCAAGCCATTTTGACAACTCTAATTTCTCCTATATGTCTTTTGAGTAGAGAAACAAAAAACATTATGAATTTTAGAATGACTAGGAGGTTATAGTTTAAATGCCACTACTTAAATTCTATGGAAAGTTTTTCATTTCTTCAAGAAGTCACAAGATTTAATTTTCACACACAAGTTCACGAATCTCAAATGTTCAATTGATTTTGTGTTTATCAACTTATTGCGGTAACATGTAAAATAAGTGTTTAGCCAAAAAGGGCAGGGGGAGTGGAAAGTTTTTCATTTCTCCGAGAAGTCACAAGATTTAATTTTCACACACAAGTTCACGAATCTAAAATGTTCAATTGATTTTGTGTTTATCAACTTATTGCGGTAACATGTAAAATAAGTGTTTAGCCAAAAAGGATGGGGGGAGGGGGGGGGGGGGGGGTGTTGAATTGACTATGTTTAAAAATTAGGTTCAGTTTTACACTTCAAAAAAAAATCTTTAGTTCAAATCTAATTGACCAAATTTCCTACAATTTTGTTTTGCGAAAAATGTTTTATACAAAATATTTTGCAAAAGAGTTGCAAGGAATTTCTTGCAATTTTTTTCATAACAAAATTTGTAAGTATTTCCTATGAAAAATGTTTCAAAACAAAATTAGAAAGAAATATGACTTTTGTTAGTAGTGATAGGTGTTGAATAACTTTGCATATTTGTTAGATGTGTTGATGTTCAAAATGACATTCAATAAAATTCGAAAGAAATTACATTGCATAGAGTTTCCAATTTGCTCAAGTCGAAAGCATCCTCTTAGCCCATATATGCCCCGATTAAAAATAGTTTACGAAAGTAAAAAGTTCATACAAAATAGGGTCAAAATGTGCGCACAAGTAAGTCATTCAAAAATTAAAATGAAAAAATCTTGACCTAAACATATTTATACACATGAAATGCTTTTATCTAATGCAAATCTAAACTAAAATCACTATGGACAAAGCAAGTCAAGCTTATGTCAAGTTAAGTTAAATCGAACCATGTCAAGCTGGTCAAAATGGGCTAAGTCAAGTCAATATGGATTAGGTTATGTCAAGTAGGGTTGGGACCTTGTTAAGTTGGTCGAGATTGGTTCAAGTCAGGTTGAGTCGAATCAAGTCTTTATTAGGTTGAGTCAGGTCAAGAGTTAGGTAAAGTTGAAGTCAAGCTAAGTTGGGTTGGGCTCAAGTTGAACACAAGTTAGGTTGAGATAAGCCTAGTTTGGGCTGGATGAACTCAGATTAGGTTGGGTTAAGTCGAGGTGGACCAAGTCAGGCCATGTTGAGCTAGGCTTAAGTCAAGTTGAGTTAGACCCGGCCTAGGTCAAGTCACAACGAACCCAATTCAGTATGGGTAATGTTAGGTGAACTCTAAGTCAAGTTAGGTTGGGTAGGACCATGTCAAGCTGGTTGGCCCTTTTTCAAGTCATGTTGAGTTCAAGTTAAGCCAATTTAGGTTGTTCTCATGTCGTGTTAAGTTAAGTTGGGTAGGTGTTAGGCTAGATCTAGATTGAACCCTATTAGATTGTGCTGAGATAAACTTGACCTAAGTTAGATACATATCAAGCAATTTGACATTGGGCCCAAGTCACACTAAGTTGAGTCAAGTTCAAGTTAGGTTCAACCCTAGTCACAAAAGATTGAATCAGGTTTTGGCCAAAGTCAAGCAAGATTTAGTCCGCGCATAAGCACAAATTAGTTTGTATTAGGTTCATGTTAGGATGAGTTGAACTAGGTTAAGCTCAAGTCATGTTTGCTTGGGTTGAATCATCATTAGGCCAATGTTAGGTTGGGTATAAGTCAAGTTGGATCCAAGTTGACAAATGTAAACTCAAAGTAAACATGTAAGTCATGCAAGATTAAGTGGTGGTGGTTGTAGGATGGTAGTGGTGGTTTTAGTTTGGTGGTGGCAATAATGGTGGTGGTGGTGGTGTTGGTAGTGGTGATGGGTCATGAAATGGAGGGTGAGGGTGATGAAGCAGTGGATGGTGGATCATATGACCCTACCAAGCCCAATTGCACCTTCAAGCCCAAGCCCAATCCCAAGCCCAAGTCCATTAAAAGGCCCAATAACAAGAAGTATGATGAAGAAGATTCAAATGGGCCTCCCAATAGATGGACACAAATCTAATGGACTTGTCACATTATTTTAATGGGCCAAAGAAATCAACAAGACTTGAAGAAGTGCATCAAAGCCCAGTAGAATAGATTTTAAATTGGGCCAATGTTTGGGCTTTGCTTTCAATAATGGTGTAAGACATAAAAATAGGTGTTACATGTACAAATGGGCTCGGCCCACTAAGAGTCTCCCTTAGGCCATGACTTCCTCATGGATCATGCATCCCATGGAGCAAGTCCACACTCCACCCATGTGCTTCCTTCATCCAAGGGCTAAGAGAGTGTCTTCTTTTCCAAGTCTTCATCCAAAGTCTAGGAAGATGCCTCCTTCTCCAAGGGTGTTGATGAAAGCTTCTCCTCCAAGATTGATCTAAGGGCTAAGAATTAGTCTAGCTTTTAGGCTAAAATATAAAAACCAAAATTAGACCATTTGTACATTTTTACTCTTGAATTTTGCAATAGAAGCATAGTGTTGAGAGTACTCCACCCTATTGCATTTGAGAGTCTCCTTTGCTAGAGGATTGAATCATCTCCTCTAGCCACCTTCCCCTAGCTTTCTCTTAAGCTAAACCTTCAAACACCTTAGTCTGATCCAATGCTTAGTAAGAGTCTTAAACACTTGCTTCCACTCCCTTCCATGGATCACGTCTACTTCATGGAACTTTCATCCATTATGCACCAAGAGCTCCACCAGTGGGGATCGTGATGAAGTGGAGGTTTAGGGTAATGAAATGGAGGGTAAGACTAAATTGAATAAATTTAACTAAAATAGGGACTTATTTGAACAAAACACAAATTGTCATAATTAAAATAGTCCATGTAATATGAAAAGTGTCAGTGTGTACACTCTATCATTATCAATTTAAACGACATCAACGAAAAAGACGAAATTGAAAACATAATTTAGCAAAACAGGAACCAAATTAAACACACAAAATAAATAAATAAATAAAAGGACAAAACTGAACAAACTGGATCAAAATAGGGACCAAAACAATATTTAAACCTAAATAAAAAAGTTATTAATGACTAATTTATAATATTTAGAAATCAATTTGTAATATAAATTTTAAAAGGTTAACGAATTAAGATATTTAAAAGTTAATTAAAATATTATTCTAATGTTATAGTGAATATAAACATCCTTTTGTTGATTATTTTTATATGGAGAACTTTTAAGATTGAAATTTTTTCAACCAATTTATATAATAAATAAACAAAATTATTTCAGAAATGAATTGGAGTTAATCTATGTGTCTTTCAAATTGACACTACTTTTGATATGATAAGTATTCAAACATGCATTTCATAGCTTTGCAAACTGATATTCCTTGTCATAACCCAGTAAAGCAAAAAAAGAGCATTCATCGAGAGCTTTCAAATCCATAACTTAATTTCATTGCAAAACACAAGGTTTTGCCTAAACTTTATTTTGTAATGGCCTCTCACTTTATACATGTGCACACAATCTCTTTCTGTGCCATGCATGCATTGTGAAGTGTCCATTGGTTTTGGTAAAAGTGACATAAAAAAGTGGATATGTATGAACTTCAATTATTCATTTATTCTTCAATCCTTACTAATAATTAATAACCCGTCATGTGAGAATGTTCCCTTTTTTTCTTATCATCCACTACAAGATAACTTGATAAGTTGACCTTGTTATTGAGAGTTACATGATTTTGTGCATTGAGAATGTGGTGACACACTAACATTATTGCCTATATTTAATTGAATTCCACCAACTCAACCAAACTTGGCCAAACTTTTCGTTTAATTTAGACGAACAATGTTATTTTCACAATAATGTCTATTGACAAAAAGAGGGAACAGAAGAAGAATTATAAGAAAAAATGAATGACATGATAGAGACAGCTAAAAAGGACAAAACAAAACATGATAACAAAAATTCTAAAATTTGTAAATAAGAATAGATTTTATTGTTTCTTGTCTCTATAATTTGAAATAAATTTGTTTTTTCTTAACAACTTTAAAAAAAATTATGTTAGTATTTACAATTAAAAAGAACATTTGTAATCTCTAAAGACAAGTGAGGTTAATAAAGATTGTGACAATTAATGAGTCTCTAAAGTTTTGTCAATCTAAGCACTGTGATGATATTTCTTTTTCCAATTTGAGAGATGAAATCTCGATAAAGATAAAGGCCAAAAACATATTCTCTAACACACTATATTTTGAATAAACTCTTTTCTTCATTACATTTACTAAATATCATAAAAGTGGAAGACTAGAATTTTAGAGATTCTTTCATTCTGGGTTGAGTTTTCATTAAATTTCCACCAACAAAAGAAAGTTTTACGTTAAAAAGATATTGGGAATTACTCTGATAACTTTTGAATTTCAGAACTTAAACAACATTAAATCCTAAAAATTACATTATCCACTTTAGGTTAAAATTTGTGATGAATTTCTTAGTGGAGAATGTGACGTGCCGCTTAGCACCATTTGAAGCAGAACATAACGCTGTAGGTTGTGTTTCACTAGCCATTCTTTAAGCTTTCTATTGGCTTGCCGGAAATCCAAAAGACCCAAATATTATTTATTTTATATAAAGGATGTATTTGGATAATTTTTTTTTAAAAGTTAAAATTAATTTATATATGAAGTTAAAAAATTAGAAAATATATAAAAAGGCTTTTGTAAATAAAATAATTTTAAATTACGAAAACCTTTATTTCACCGTTAGAAAATGTTTTATTAGTAATTAAATTTAGTGACCAAAAGTTGTTAATCACTATAGTAACAAATTTAGACACCAATTTAAAAAATATAAAATTATTGGTTACTCAAATAGTGACTATTATAAATAAAAAAATTATAATTAGTCACTAAATTGGTCAATAATTAATTAGAGACCAATTTAGAAATTAAGTCATTTTGGTAACTAAAACCTAGGTAGTTAATTTTCAGTGACCAATTTTCTTTGGTAGCCAAAATCATAGTAGCTAATTTTAAAGACCAACTTAGTAACTAATTATAATTTTTTATTCATAATAGTGACTATTTTAGTAACCAATAATTTTTTACTTTATGAATTGGTATCAAAATTGGTCACTAGAGTGACTAACTGATCACTAAAATTGGTTACTAAAGAAGCATTTTCTTGTAGTGTTTTCTTATAAATGTTTATGGAATACTTTGTACAATCATATTCCAACAGATAAAGGAATCTCTTTCTTTTGTTGGATTTGGAAATTTTTTGTCTTAGGTTTCTCTTTGTATGAAAAATTGAAAGACGAAATAATTGAAATTAAATATCTTTTGACTTATTTAGTCTAAAAAAATAATTTGTAAGTAAAGTGTGTCATCAAGTCTTTATAGATGTGTCTTCATAAGTACACTTGGCCTAGGCTTATCATATTTGTGTTATGTAGATTCTTTTCCCTATGTGTCTATTCGACTTAAGAGATTTTTATATTACCCAAATGGTCTTTATTTTTTATATTATGTTATCTCTTTTACTTTTTAAATTAGGTATTACTTTTGTTCATGTAGAAATAATGGAATATTATGAGACTTAAATCTTATCTTACTCCAACCTTGGAATCTCTTGGATGGGTACTCTTCATCTTTATTTGACTTGTCTTCACATCCTTTTACCAGGTGGAACATTTGGAGGTTACTTGCAGAAAGGACTCTAACGATCAAGTCAGCAAAGGCTCTCAAAGTCAAATCTTAATTTTTAGTATTAATGAATTGCGTACATTTAATTGTTGGGGTCCACCTTTATTGTAAAGCTTTAATTATGTTTTAATGTGCTTATGGGATGGGTCCTTATTGGGCTCATATGGGCCTGGCCCAAGCCTATGTTAGTTTTGAAATGGTTAATTTAACCAAGAAGGGAGGGGGTGGGGTGGGGGGGGTTGAATTGGCTTTATAAAACTTTTTCGAAAGCTTAAACCTCTTTTCAATTGAATCTAATGGACGGGAAAGTTTGGATGTAAATGCAGTAGACCAGTACACTTTCAATCGATTAAAATATAAATCAGCATACTAAATTGTTCTTGAAGCTATAAAATAGTCGATTAAAAAGTAAAATCAGTCGGCTAAAATACTGAAGAATTATGTAGAATGAAGAATTCACAAATTCAACTCAAACATCAATCTTTTACATACAAGACTTGTTCCAATCAGTATTTTTAACAAGTATACAGCCTCCGATTACACAAGAACGCATTAAATCACACTAAAGATCAAATTGCTTGGTTTTCTTGAGTTTTTAAACAATTTCAAAGGGAGTGAGATGAGGGAAACAAAAATGCACAACTATTTTTATACTGAATCACAGAGCTACATCCAGTTTACCAGAACAACCTAAGCCTGGTTTCCACTATATTCAAATGTTTTACAAATCACACACCAAGATTACACTTTTGAACAACAAAACTCACAAGATTTTTGACTCACACAAAAATCTAGACACATACCCTACAAGAATCGCATTTCCAGACCTGAAATCACATCAAACAAACCAACTAGAGGCACAAGAACAACCAAACCTGATGGTGGTTGTCCCTAGCCAACCATACATGTGTTCTTCAAGCTACTCACAAGCCTAAATGCCTCTAAGATCAACCAAGATCTTCAAAACATGAGTTGTAGTTGTGTATTATAAAGAGAGAGAGAGCTTTCCAGAGAAGAATGACAAATTTTCGTGCACAAAAACTTAGATTCTCACCTTTGCTCATAAAAACACAACTTATATAGTCTGGTTTAAGTGAAAACAATCGATTGAATTTTTCGTATATTCAGGTGATTTCATTTGACTTAAGTGAAATCAGTCGATTGAAAAATAATTCAACTAACTAAATACATTCATACCAAAAACTATATACAACAAGCCTTTTAACTTGTTAAAACCCATTTTAACAGATTAAAAGAGACACACTAAGGCACACAAGACATCTAACCTATGTCATATAGCCTACCAACAAGATATAACACTAACACATTACATTTAACATGTTATTTTCATATTTAGCAAACTACAACATAATCTTCAAATAGATCTTCATCAACCTCCTATGTTCTTCATGCACATGGCTTTAGCAATTCTTTTCTTCAAGCTTGCTTGTGGCAATAGCCTAGGCTTCATGTATGCTATTTGACTCGAGGTTTCAACTTGTTATATCCTAAGTTTGGGATAGGCAGCTTTTACTGATATGTCTTTATCCTCTATGTACGCATTGTTCTTTTGTATGGTTATCTTGTCTAAATTTGTTCATATTACCAATATAAGTTAGTGGTTAAGTCTAAGTGTTTTGCCTTAGCGGCTAACGTCGGGTATTGAGTTTGTGTTAGTCTTATCCACCTTACAGTACAACTTTTTTATAATTTTTAAATAAGTGTATATACTTTTATGTTTATTATAAGAAAACAATGCGAGACTCAATCGTAACATCCCATTAATTGAACAATTTTAAATTGAAGGAAAATACACAAAATTGAAGTTTAGAATGATGTAGGTTATTACTACATAACACTATTAGAGTTCTCTATCATATACATTTTCATCAATTATTCTATACAACTCAACTCATCACACCAAAACATACAATAACATGGTGTCTCAATCATTCATTATTCGATACAAGCAGCAAATGCCAAAGCTATCAACAATCTAATCTATGGGAAAATTACGAGAAAACCTTTTCTCACTGCAACCCTCTAATATGAGATTTGGCTAATCAAAGTAAAGAACTATGTGTCTAGGTTTCCAAAAGTGGCACATAGCGCCACATCGGTGCAACCTAACACCATGACAATAATAGACCACTAAAGGGAGAATTGATTTGAGTTGATTGGTCAAGTTGAATACATTCTACCCTTTCTTCTTATTCAATAAGGTTCAAAAAACAGTGGTCAAAGTACCAATTTAGGCCAATTACTTCCATACCAAATTTTCCAATCAATTCACCAAACAAACAACAACCACAATAATTGCTTTAAAATAATCCAGTAGCAAACCACATATACAATCTTCCGATCTTGATAAAACCTAGTTAAACTAGCTTCCTTTACCTTAGATGTCTTTAAGCTCGCTAACGCTTCCAAGAACTTCCACCCATGCAACATATCTACCCAAACCAAGAAGATCAGATAAAAATCTAAATAGAAGACCACGTTTACCAACATGCATGGTGTAAGACTCGAGAAAATTAATTAATTAATTAATTAATAATTAATTATTAAATGCAGATAGTGGGAGCCTTTATGACATTTAATATTGACTTTTATGATGTTGAAAAGTAGTAGCTTAAGTGGTTTAGAGTACTTGATTGTATTGAGAGGACTTGAACCAAGTCCTGTGTATGCCAAATTGAGTGTATTTTAATCATATATTATTTTGATGATATAATTGGTCTTGATGAGCGACAATATAGTCCTAGATTTATAGAAATTGTCATGAAACATGAATTGATTGAATTGGTTGTGCACTTGCTTTGAAATTGGATGGTTGTGTGTTCGAACCTTGATAAACATGAAATAAGCTTTCTTTTTACTAAAATTATTTTTGGCATAGATGAGAAAGGTAAGAAACCTTAGCCGAGGGGTAGCCAAGGGCGCTGGAAAACCACCATGGACTGAGGGCATAAGGATTTCATTTCAGAGAGGATTGAGGGTTGTTGCTAGAACGTGTCAAGGGAGGTCATTATTGACCAAGAAGAAGCTTTAGAATTCTCAAGTTTAAGCAAGGAATCCAGGTTAGGGGAACTGGACTCCTTGAATTCTATTTGTTTGTACTATATTGTGTGATGTATGATTAATTGGATGCATATACTCTGTCAACTCTATGTAATTTTTGTGTTTTTGGAAATTTCCCAGAAACCACCTAGTAGGCTTTCGAAGCCGCCAGGCGACTCATGTGAAATACATTGCATTTCTGGGTTCCTGCAAGGAACCGCCTGGCGACAAGTGCAACATCCTGACCGGTTATTACGAGTTTAAATAAAATAAAATAGAAATAATATTAATGCCTCATTTAATATAATTGTAATTCCCAAAAATGCGAGAAATTAAAATCTTTATTACATAATAAAAACAACTCCAAATTCAAAATTCTTAAAACTCAATAAAATACTAAATCGGTCTTATAACAGTTTACAACTTTATTCAAAACCATAAATGATAAAAACTCAATAAAACTCTTTCCCATGAGTTTCCCCTGCTCCGTTGCTAAGTCCCACCAGAATCACCTACAACAACATCTGCTCTCGTGTACCGCGTTCACGATCATCGCCAACCACAAGCAGATAGGGTGAGCTAACTGTTAAACAAACAAACATATATATATATATATATATATATATATATATATAATTACAAGCACACC
>Ga0214543_1011031_pt1 | contig 12962 bp, 2 predicted proteins | sample CNSS2metaG_FD_160094 | JGI IMG/M metagenome (GOLD analysis project Ga0214543, IMG submission 160094) | Root nodule microbial communities from cowpea collected in UCLA plant growth center, Los Angeles, California, USA - CNSS2 | ecosystem: Host-associated > Plants > Roots > Nodule | place: USA...
AAACCCCCACGGCTGCGACGTGTATCGTCTCGCTGTAGCTGAACCAACTATTGGCTCCCCATCGTTGGGGCATTCCACCCGCACCCACTTTCCTGTACTTCAGGTTTTTTCTTTTTTTTTTTTTTTTTTTTTCATTTTTATGTACCAGATAGTGAAGATAAATACTCTTAGATATAAAAAAAAATCTTAAAGGGTAGTTTTTAGAAAGACGAAAAAATAACCGTGACTTTTAGAAAAAATATATATGAAAGACTTTTTAGGGAATTTTTAAGATATATATTAATTTTTAAGTATTTCTGGAGTAAGCATAAACTTAGTCCTTTAAATTTAGTGTTTTACTCATTTTTAAAATTTAATTTTTTTAATTTTGTTTACAGTACGAAAAAAGTAATACTAACATATATTTATGTACTATACCAGGCAGATAGGACCAATAAGGTTGAATACCCAGTACTAACCGTCAACTTATAATCCCATTTTATATAGATTACTAATCAACTACATAGAAAGACTACTCCAAACTTAGTAAATTATAGTTAAATTCACATAATCAAGTTATAGGCTTAATACCTGGGCCATGATCAGGCCCACACAAGCCTAAAGGAGACCCAACGAACCCAATAAAGGTCCAGCTCATGAGCCAGGTAATATGTGATTAAGATTATATAAATATATGTGGATCTCAACAATTAAAGATACGTAATTCATTAATACTAAAAATTGAGGTTTGACTTTAAGAGCTTTTTGCAGGTAACCTCCAACATGTTATACTCCACAAGATAATACGAAGACAAGCTGAATAAAGTGGAAGAGTATCCGTCCAAGAAATCCCCAAGTTGGGGTAAAATAAGATTTAAGTCTCATGATATCACATCTTGCAAGAACAATTTATAATTTTAAAATTAAAAAAAAAATTGAAATGTAACCTAAAGATAAGTAGTAATAATTTTTTTAGAGAAAAACTAATTTTAAAACTTTAAATGATACCTGAAAATTAACTTAATTATTTATTTTTATTTTAAACATTATTATAATAACACTATCATGAACGGCAAGTTTAAAAAAATGTTATATTGAAAGGAAAAAGAATGTAAGAACAAGGAATCCACATGTAATTAAAGTTGAATAATTACATGCCATCAACCGTTTTTAAACGTTGCTTTCAAATTAGTTACGTAATGAATGTTATTAAAATTTATAAAATTAGTTTGTAAATTATATATTGTCAAAGTTGACTTTATACTTAGTTATTCGAGATATACCATATGTCTTTTTCACTAACTACTATTTTAGGATATTTACATTTGTATAGATTGACTTAAATTTACGTAGCATACATTTACCTCTAATCTATAAGCACTAGACGTAGAAAAATAATTTTTATATCTAGCGCTCATAGGTCAACAAAAATTATGTTTGCTGTGTATACGTTAGACCTAAATATTGACTATTTAATTATAAAAATATCATCATACACTTTTTATGTTTGTTGCCTAAAAACATAAAGAGTAACATGGTAAGTTTTTTATGTTAGTCCAAGTGTGAATTAACGTCTCATATTTGATAGAATAGACAAAGTTAAACACTATATAAGAATAACAATCTATAACACCATTGCTATAAGGTTTTTGAGTAAAAGTGATGTCAAATGTCTTATATATGTAATAATGTCATATATATCTAGAATCACAATATCTTAATGACTATAATCATAACCCATGAGAAAATATATATACATAAACCCATAGGTGTTTGTATTCAAATTACAAACATAAAATTAAATATTTATATGGGATTTAAGCATGTGGTGAGATAATTCAAATTTTTTTAATATTAAATTTAAATATAAATTTTAAATTTAATTTAATTTTACAAAATAAACTTATAAAATCTACATTTATGCCATGTAATGTAGTTTTATTTTATTTCCGATAGATATGATATTTTTATGGGTTAAATATATTTTTTGTCCTTAACTTTTAATGAAAATTAAAATTAATTTTTTTTCAAAATTTTGGACCAATTTAGTCTTTGAATTTTAGAAATATATGGATTTAGTCTCTTTTACCAAATTTTGTTAAATTGTTTGACACATTTTCGCTTCAATATTAAATGAAAAACATGTTTGTAATGTCAAAATAAATTTACCAAAATTAATTAAAAAAATTAAATTCATCATTTTTAAAATTGATGAACTAAAAATTGAATAAAATTTTTGAAAAGAAATTAATTTTAATTTTAATTTTAAATTAATGATCTAAAAACATATTTAACTTGTTTTATCGTGAAACGAAAATTTTTAGATAATGTTATCGACGAGAAAAGAAAAAAAGTGTAAGAAGAAGGAATCCCACATGAAATTAATTAAAATTGAATAATTTGATGCGTGTAATTTCTTTTTACCGTTGTGTTGACATGTGTAATTGAAGAGGATAAGGTAAACCGACAAAATATGGAATGAAATTGAGTGTGGACCCCACACTATCTTATGCTGTTAATGTATGTTTGTAGTATTATTCTCTCTTAACAGAATAATTAGCTTAATTAATTAGGGTATCCAAAAAGATGAGAATATAGCTATTATTGTCTATTGTGTTCCCTTTTTTTTAAGTCATAATCGAATATTAGAATTAAAACTGAATCAAACATTCTGCGATAATGATTTACAAAGTTTAGAGTGGATCATCCCACCAAATAAAGACAGGAGATTGCATAACAATAAGGATATTATGGGTCAATTTAAGTACTATTAGGCCCACCAGATTATAAAACATAATCAACAATGTTTTGAAAATTTGACCCTATATTTAACCTAAAATCTAAAATAATAAGTTTCTAAATTATTACTAACAACAATGTCGTATTTGTGTATTCATATTTTTTTTTATTTTTATAAAAATTTGAATTAAAATTAATAAAAAAGATATAATTAATTTTTAAAATATTTGTTTAATGTAAAATTAGAAAAATAAAATACATGCAAAAACAAGTTTTTAAAATAACTGTTAATTTTTAGAATAACAATTAAAGATAAATTATTTATAAAATAATTAAATTTTAAAATAATAATTAAGTATAAAACTGAGAAAATGAAATATAGACACTTTAATAAAAATTTGAGCTAAAATTATTAAAGAATATATAATTAATTTTTAAAATAGTCGTTTAAAGTAAAGTTGGAAAAATAAAATGTGTACACAAAAATGTTTTTAAAATAACTATTAAAGATATAAAAAGTTTTTAGAATAACGGTTAAAGATAAATTATTTATAAAATAATTAAGTTTTAAAATAATAATTAAAGGTAAAACTGAAAAAATGAAATGTACACACAAAAAAGTGTGTCCTCCTTTATATATTGAAACAAATTATTATGTTCACATTATTTAATATATTTAGGTTTAATTACTCGGATGGAGTTGATTAACGTTGTTAACAACGTGCCACATGTCAATTTGTGTTTTTTTTTGTAAAATATAAATATCAAATACTTAATTTTTGTAAAAATTTTATACTTAATCACTTTAATTTTATAAAAAATGGATTTTAATTATTAAAAAAAATTAGGTCAAAATTAAATCATACACATAAGTAGGTACTAAATTGAAACAAAAAGACATATATAAGAACTAAATCGAAATCAACACAATGACATCTGATAGTGACACTAACACGTGGCATTGCAATACCATGTGGCACTAACAATGCCACGTGTCATACATAGGGACCTGACATGTGACATTTTTATATTTTTTTCTCAAAAACATTAAAAAAAATTTAAAATTTTTTAAAAAGATAAAAAAAACAAAAAAAACCACATACTGACACATGGCACGTCGTTAACTACATTAGTCAACTTCGTCTGAAATGGACCTAATTGAAGCACTTTTTCAAAAGGTGGGATGCAATTGACATTTTTTTAAAAACGGGTACCATATTGACACACCTCTACCAAAGTGGGTACGAGTAATTAAACCATATATTTATTTTTATCTAATAGTTCATAATTGTATCTGTAATGTGTTCTTCTAAATTACTAATTTTTCTAAATTTTTGTAAATTAACAAGTGCAAACATTATAGCTTATTTAAACTTCCTAATTTAATAAATTGATTATGAATTTTAGTTTTTAAAATATATTACTTTAATTATTACATAATACTTTTATACAATTTATATATATATATATATATATATATATATCACTACTAATTTCTTAATTCTATTACGTATTTGTTAAGAAGTTGACTTTAAGCTTAACTCAATTCCACAAAACTAGCTTGTAAGGTAAGGTTTTCACTCATTTATTTATTGTAAATTGGTTGGGACGGACTTCTAAAACACCCTCCTCACGTCGATGTATATACATCTCGAGCACGGGACTAAATATTAATATGTGGTCCGATAATGGGAAGAACAATACCCATCAAACAACAAATTTTGATAAGGTAGACTCTAATTCACAGTTCTGATACCATACTAGCGCTTAAGATGAGGTTTGCAACCTTTATATAGTGTAAATTGATCTTATATCTAGTCAATATAACACTTTCAACACATTTTCCCACATCGAGGTATAAATGAAAGATGTGAAGGAATGGTATAATAGAAATAAAGCATAAGAAGATATGTATTAGGAAAGATGAAAAACACTTTGTTTTGCTATACATCATTAACAAACTTATATAGAGATGGTACATGTAGCATTCATAACATGCATGGTGTGTTTTACGCAGTAACATTTTTATAAGAAAATAGATTAGTATAGTGATATATTATACAATAGACCTAAAGAAGTAGTTAGAAATGGTCATAAAATATATTGTAACTAAACTGTTGGGGAGCGTTAGAGTAATAACTTTTGTCATTTAAAGGTCATCATATTATTATGGGCATCCATATATTGTAGATCGAGAAATATAACTTGTATGATAGTAGATAACTCTCCAACTATATGGAACTGAACTAAACAAGTGTCACATTTTTGTTGTTATTTTTCATTAAGAAAACAAGAAACATAATAAAAATAATAATAAATAGTATATAAATAGACTAAATGATATTGTAAGGACCAAGACGATAATAATGATTTTAAAAGGTGATACTCATTTATTTTATTATTTAAAACGTTATTCTACAAATAGAATTTTTATTAATTAAGTTTTATTTTATAAAAACCACCGTCTTTTTAAAACTCTTTCCTAAAAATTTTTCTTTGCCTTCTTCCTATATTTTTGACCTTTCATCCTTCATATGTTTGGAGATTAGAGACTTTAGGAGAGATTCTTGGAAAGAGCTCTACACATCCAAACGATCAAAATTCAAAATAGAGCAAGCTCACTTTTTGCTCTTTTTTGAGTTAGCATACTATTTTGAGTTGCATGTGGCTATCTGGTCTATGCATGTGACTCAAAATGATTCAAGGTGAATTCTTGTTTTGTTTGTGATCATGAGTATATGTTCTAATCTTTGATAAATATTTTCTTTTCTTTGATAAACTAATTTAATTATATATTTCAAATTCTATTTGATGAATGGATTATAATCAGAAATTGAAATTGTTAGTATTTTGCATTAGAGTGATGATAGTGATTGTTTTAATTAAAGTGAAATTGGCTATTTATAAAATTGATTAGTTATAGTAGTATTATTCAATTTGATCTATCTAAAATGGTATTTTTGAACTAAGGACAAGATAGAGTTAACTAGATAAGCCAATTAGGTAGTCTGCCATCGTTAGCAATGTTTGAGTGTTATAAGCAGTATCTCAAAACCATCACACTAAGCACCAGTTAGGACCTTTAGACGCCATTGTGACAAAGAATCACATATAGCTCCAGGAGTCTATGGTGTTAGATCGCCCATAGGTGTTGTTGGGTACCAAAAGCATTACTTGGGCACTGTCTGAAATGAAATTCTTGGGAACTCTAAGGGCTTAGAGCATTAGGTGCCAAGTAGCTATTGTTGGGCGCTAAGTAGTTATCGTTGGGTGCTAGGTGGGAGCGTTGGACGCTAGCCTGTTTTTGCTAGAGTTGTCAAAATGGGCAACCTAGTCTGGCCCTACCCAACCCACCACAGGTTGGCCACTTAGTGAGTCAACCCAACCAGCTCACTTATTAGCGAGTCAAAAAAATTTGAACTTGACCCGGCCCACCACGGGTTGGTGGGTTAAATGGGTTGGCTTACTGGCTCACTTAATTAAAAAAAATCTATAATTTTTTTTTTCAGTCCCAAAAAAACTAAATTATAATTTTAATTAAAATTTAAATAAATTCCAATACAATCCAAATATAATCTAGGCTTAATTACTCGGAATATACCAAGTTTGATTCCAAAATTTCAAAATGGTACCCACTTTTAAGTTTGTTTCAATTTAGTATCCAAATTTGAAATTCTACATCAATGTAGTACACCTTGTTAATTTTTCACAAACGTCGTTAACGGCGTGTCACGTGTCAGCCTCTGGTTTTTTTAAATTTTTTAAATTTTTTAGTTTTTTTTTTAATTTTTTAATTTTTTATTATTTTTTTTAATTTAAAAAAAAATTGCCACGTGTCAAATCCTTAGTGTGACACGTGGCATTGTTAGTGACACATGGCAAGGTACCGCCACGTGACAAGGTACCTGTGATTGTCTTGATTTCAACTTAGTTCTCACATATGTCTATTTGTTTCAATTTAGTACCCATATATGTTTATTTGTTTCAATTTTGTCCCCGCTCTATTTGTTTCAATTTTGTCCGAATATTTTTTTACAAAATAGATAAATAGTGTCTCCCTTATAAAACCAAATTTATTATTTATATAAATGTTATATTTATATTTGTTATTAAAAATGACATATAAAATTAAGTATTGCAATTTATATTAAAGTTTAGTGATAAAAGTCATGAATATCAAATTTACCAAAACGTTGTTATTTATGAGTATAACAAATATCAATATAACAAAACATAAATATGTTATTCATGACTTTTACCATTAACTTTAATATAAATTTCAATACTTAATTTTATAAGTCATTTTTAGTAACAAATATCAATATAACATTTATATAAATAATAAATTTTGTCTTAAAAGAGACAATATTTCTCTATTTTGAAAAAAAAATTGAACAAAATTCAAACAAATAGAGCGGGTACTAAATTAAAACAAATAAACATATATGGGTACTAAATTGAAACAAATAGACACATGTGAGGACTAAATTGAAATCAAGACAATGACACTTGGCAGGTACCTTGCCACGTGGCGGTACCTTGCCACGTGTCACTGATAATGCCATGTGTCACATCAAGATTTTGACAGGTGGCAAATTTAAAAAAAAAAAATCAGAGGCTGACACGTGGCACGCCGTTAACAGTGTTTGCGAAAAACTAACGGGATGTACTACATTGAGGACATGTGTCCTAATATATTGAGGGTGGAGTAGAACTTGAGTGGTAGTCTCCAAAATCTATTGAGTGTTCACATGATAGGTGCCTAATCTCTGAGTTTTCTTAATACACGTGTCTTTTCGAAGTATAGTCAAATGTCTTAGTCTTGAGAGCCAATGGGTTGTGATTTCATATGTACGTCAACAAGGACGAGTTTTGTGTAGACATTTGATTCTTATTGAAAATATGATAGATTGTTTGAGCTAATTGGGTTGAGCAGTTGGGTTCTTAACAATTTATGTATTGTTGGGTTGATTAGTCATGTGGTAAATGATATATGATGATGGTATGATATATGAGAAGTTGAATGTGTAATTTATAAGAAATATCTTTGTTGATATTGAAATTTTATATATATGGTTTATTATAATTGCATTAGCTTACCATGTTGTCTGTAGTGTTGTGGTTTGTCCACTTATTATGATTGCATGTTATACATGAGTAGAGGATAGACTAGGTAAAAGAGTATTGAAGCAATGTTTATAGTCTTCTTAGAGAGAGTAGTTCACTAGTGCCAAACTTACTTTTTACATAAGTTATTTAGAACCAATTACATCAGTTTTGGAACCGATATAGATACTACTAATGTCATAAATTTAACACTTTTTAGAATGGTTGCAGAACAAATGATGTAATATGTGTCATTAAAGTGAAAAAAGGAAAAATCTTCCTTTCCTCTATTTTCATTATTTCTGGACATATAACATGTAACTTTCTAGCTAAATATTACTTAATAAAATAAATAATTTATAAATAAAATTCAAATCGTCATAAATTAATAATTCCAAAATGTGGGAAATTTAAAATTCGTCCAATGCGCGTAATTTGAAATTCATAAATCCATAATGATTACTACAAGTTTCAAAACCAACTGGAAATTAAATAACACAATAAGAAATAGTTCATAAAATCTCCCAAGGTAGTCCTCTCTCCGTATCTACGTATCTCGAGCATCACTTGGAATATCATCTGCTCCCATGTGACAAGTCATACGATCATCACAAAACACAAACACAAAGGGTGAGCTCAAATCATCATAAACACACAATTTAATAATATAGATTCCCACCCAACATACCTTAACTCAAGCCAATGTTTATTCTTAAACCCTTGTTGCCCAAGGTATCTGAAGCATCGCCTCATTATTTGAATGAAACTACTAATCCAAGCATATCATACAATTACTTGACCATGGACCCAGGATATATCATGCTTCCACGAACTTGCTTGCTCGTGGTCTAACCTCTACAAACTTCCTCACTCGTAGTCCAACTCTACGGACCTCCCCGCACGTAGTCCAACATGCATAATCCATCCAACTACGAATCTCCCCGCTTGCAACAACTCTAAAGTGTTAGTACGGAACATATAAACCTCCCCGATTGTATCCTCACACGAGAGTATCATTAATATGAACCTCCTCGCTCATATTAATCATGTGTTCCATCACCAGTCATGATCCTAACCGCTCGTGACAAAGTCAAGCATCTCCTTATCCAGATCCGACCTCTCAAAACACATAAACACAACCAAAATAAAACATTGTACTCTGCGTTATCGCCTTATGCTGCCTAAACGTCGCTTGGCAAAATTCCAACGCAAACTGCCTGGCGGGCACCCCTCGCCGCTAGGCACCAAGCCATTCCAAATCCATTATTTGAGCGATTTTCACTTGACGGTTCACTCCTCACCACCAAGCACTACGCACTCTATGGACTTCCCTGGTACTCCTATCGCTTGACGGCCTCCCTTGTGCCGCCAGGCACTATACCAGTAGCGTGGCTTTACTAGTTTAGCACCCAAAAATAGGTCATAATTAGTCCAAACACACATCCAGAACAATAAACCATATCCAATTATCAATGCATGACTCAAGATACTCTACCACACAACATATGCTTCAATTATATACACATACACACATATCTTCATCCATTTAAACTCAGGCCAAAATTGGAATGAAACTACACACAGCCATAGGCCACATACAATTCATAATAGGAACAAATTTTACCTCCAGCTATAGTTGTCACATTCAGTTCATTACAATATCACATTCTTAACCAATTTTAGCATCTCTCTTAATCATGCAATTCTCACGTCCAAAGCCACAAAATTCAATACCCAAAGGAACCATTATTTCCAGACAAATACAAACTTAATTATACTACATTTTTATCCCATTATCTCAAGATTTCTAGACCATAAAGAAAAAAAATTAATATTAATCACCACATCAAGTTTAGTATGAGCATACCATTCTATTCCATGCATTACTTCATTCACGAAGAACCTCTATTTAATTACTCTACCATCACAAACCTCAATCAAGAAAATCCCATCGGAAACCCCCAACCGGCGTCCCCTGCAACAATTCCCCAAAACTGCAAATTATTGGTCATTGCCTGACAGTAGACTATGTGTCGTCAGGCGGTACATCAGGGCCTGGGAAAAATCCCAACTTTTCCTGCTCTTGTGAGAATCCCTAACCTTCCCCAACCTAATCCAATCATACGATTTCACCAAGTTCACATACAAACCATTGAAACTCTAATGCTCAAAATAGTATTACGATTCCTATAACAATTGAACCTTGGAAATCATATTCCCAATTACTTTCCCAAAACCCTAACATATATTCATGGTTCATTATGCCACGATTCACCCAATACATTCACACATAATACAATGGAATCAATTTTACAACATTAACCACTCAACATAATGCACAGAAACATATTCAAGAAATTGCAATGACCACTACACCAACCAACACTCGAAAACGGACCCAATCTGCTTTGTGTCACCTAGAGAAAATTCATTGCCACCAGGTGGTTCATAGTAGAACCTAGAAATTTGGGTCAAAAAGATGTGTTGCCTGGTGGGCCTTCGCTGCCACCAGATGACTTTTAGACAACAACCATGAAACTATGAAAAATAGCATCATAGAGAGAAAGTTTCATGTATATTGGCTATGGCATACTCAAAACACGACATACAATTTAAAACAATTAGGAGCAGTCTCCTTACCTGGATTTCCTGCTCCAAATGTGCTCCTATAACCCTTCTTGCACAGACCTCTACCCTTTCTCTCTTTAGCAATAAGACTCCCTCTCTAGCCCTCTTGCACTCCTTAGGTTAGGTTTCAGGTGCTCTCCCAACTCACCTTAGCTGTTGATGTAATATGTCTCTTCTTTTAAAGAGTTGTCATCGCCTTCTTTTACAACGTTTTTATTTAAACCAATGTGAAACATTATCATAGGAAGCTACTTTTACACTAGAGATTGTTTCTTAGATATAACTTTTGTATTGTATAGATCTCCTAGTTGATGAATGATTAAAAAGTTTAACTTGAATTTTCTCATAGAGAATTATTAATACATCTTTTATACTTATGCTTTTTTTTATCAATTATATAATGCTTTAATTGGTAAGATGATCCTACTAAATTAAATTAGAACGTTACATATATGATAACAAATTAACATAATTATATATACTTTTTACTCATGTATATATAATATATATATATATATAATATTTGTTTTAATTTTATTTTAAAACAACAAATATAAACTATTTTTTAGTAACTAATTGAGATAAATGAAACTCTCCAAATTACTTAAACGTATAAAATATTATTTCATTTTATCTATTTTTTTTCATGTAAATATCCAAGTCAAACCTACAATTATAAATTAATTTAAAACACATTATTGATTTTTCTTTCTTTATTTATAAATTAAATAAAAAATTAATTTCCTCACTTTATTCATCAAATTTAATATATATATATATATATATATATATATATATATATATATATATATATATTTTTTTATTTATTTATTTTTTTTATAAAAAATATATATATATAAATTAATATATTTTATAATATATATATATTTGTTGAATAATATTTGAAAATATTATATTAAACAATTATAATAAAAAAAAATATATAGTAAATTAATAAGTTAGGAACACGTAGTATAAAAGGTGAAAAATGTTTTATGATTTTTTTTTTCTACAAATATTTGTATCACTCATAAGATCTCTTAGATAAGGTGGTCATGATTTGTTTTGATTTAGATGAAAGTTTTTGCACTACATTAGAGTTCATCAATAGTATTCATTAAGCTCGTTTAGATTGTTGATAGCTCCTCTTGTCTTCCCTTCACATTATTAAGAAAGGCTTCAATATAAGAAATCTTTATATGTGGATCCATAATCATTTTGGGAATATAATGGATAAAATATTACATTTTATTACTGAATTATGAGTGATAATGTGACTTGATGATAAAGTAAAAAAGAAAAATAATAAAAGAGGTTATAAGCTCAATTCTGTCCATAACATTTAAAAGATATAAGATGAGTTTGAAAGAGATGGTTAAAAAAGAGAGGGTAAAAATATTTTGAGATCAACTACTAAGATTTGTCAAAAAAGAAATTATTACTCAGCTACCCCTAAACTTCACATTATTTTTTGAACTTTATCTCGGTAAATTCAATAATATTATTTCAATTATAAATAAATATGGATTACTAATATTCTCTAAGCCCTCATAATTAGATTAGAAGTAGAATTCACACGAGATACTAGGTCAATAAAATAATAAAAAGAAAGTGTTAATGTTTGACATCATTAATTTGCGGTTTTCTTTAACATTTTCAAAGTAAGTATTGTAACTTCTAGAAGAAGAAGGAAAAAAATCCTATGTACGCCGCAACTTTTGTTTCCATTAAATATGAACTTTATTATTTAAAATCAGAAAAAGTATTAAATTATTTTTATAATTTTCTTAATGGGTCTTTTTTAAAAATTAATTTTAATCATATTTATTGATAATGCATAAAAAAAATCACAATTAAAGTATTTTCGATAAAAAAATAATTTTCTATTATTTATTCATTGCTCGTGTTAGTTAATGTTTACCTTAAGTTTTAAACATATAATATAATTAAAGTTAATTCTCTTTTCTTTTCCTTTTTTGTATATTTTCTATCTTCATAGTTATTCTTCAATCCAAATCATCATAACTAAAGTTATATGCTCCACAAGAATTATTGTTAAACCAGAGTTTACCTAAAACTACTAAGTCGAAATGATAGAAAGTGAGAAAGAATGAAGTGATAGAAAGTAGGGAAGTAAACGAGAAAAGAAAGTAAAGTAATTGAGATGAAAAAAGTTAGGTTATTGGAGATAAATGAAAAAGAATAAAAAGATCATAGAAATGGGTGGAAAGGTGCTAAATCTACCTAATTGATTTGAAATAAGAGAAAATATGATAATTGATTTTTTATGGAATCAATCACCATATATCTTTCATCTAGTAATACTTTAATCGCCTTCCTTGTAATTAAATTTGGATAAAGGAGTGCATAAGGAATTATGATTGACTATAATTAATTGTGCCGAACTTAATATAATTTATACTTCATCAAATTAATGACATAATGAATTATACATTATGTAATTATAATGTATAGAAGTCATAATCAATTATATAAACTCTGAGAACCCG
>Ga0214543_1011032_pt1 | contig 12962 bp, 4 predicted proteins | sample CNSS2metaG_FD_160094 | JGI IMG/M metagenome (GOLD analysis project Ga0214543, IMG submission 160094) | Root nodule microbial communities from cowpea collected in UCLA plant growth center, Los Angeles, California, USA - CNSS2 | ecosystem: Host-associated > Plants > Roots > Nodule | place: USA...
TATAATTAAACTTTTAAAAAAATTATATAATTAAATTTTAAACTAAAGTTAAATAATGTTAAAAAAAGTTAAACAAAATTTAAAAAAAAATCAAAAGAAGTTAAGAAAAAGGTAAAAAAAAAAAAACCAATGACACCGGTGTCGTAACCGGTGTCGCCCCTTTGAAAAACAAGGCACCGGTTACGTAACCGGTGCCATCACTCTCTCACTCACCTCAACGCCGGTGCCCACACCGGTGCCATCCAATCCAACCCCAACACCAGAGCACCTCACCACCACTGCAAGACACCGTGCCCCGCTCACCACCCTCACCTGTCAGTGTCATCCACTCACCACCCTAACACCTGCCATGCCCCCTGCAACACCACTCACAACACCGGTGCCCACACCGGTGCCTTCCCATCCTCCACATGTGAAATGAAAAGCGAGGGCAAATACGGTAATGTGCTCGTATCACTCTCTAATCTGCTCATTCTATGGTGGATGAAAAAAATTGGGTATCCCTCAAATCCGCACTCGCTTATCCGTTTAAATCCATGCAATCGAACACTTCAATGTTCATCAATCCGCACTCGCTAATTTATTTGAAGAGTGTAATCAGTGCAAGCGAACAAGCCCTAAATGTACACAACTCTTCCGAGTCATCTTTTGTGTTCTCGAATCATTCCCCACAAATATTCAGAAAAAGCAAATAGCCTTTAACAAAGAAGGCATAAAACAAAAAAGCTATTGTAAGTTTTTTCAACACAAAACTTGTTAAGTCAACGAAGAAAGAGACTCTGATTGAAGATTTGCGTGATAAGGTATGGTAGATACAATAGAAAGTGGTAAGAATAATGTGGACATATATCAGATCAAATATCTTTGGAGATTTCATCGTACCATTCAACAATTGAGACATAATTATTCATCATTATTCTATATTTTTAAACCTTTTACTTCCTCCTCTATTATCAATTTAATATCATCACAAATTCTATAATCTTTTTATATTGTATGTCTTGTTATACAATAAAATTGTGTGATACTTTTTATCCTCATATTATTTAGCCACCAAGAAAGGAAAATCCATTCCAAATATCTCGAAAACAACACTTCATACATATAAAACAAACCTATCACATCATGTCTGAAATTGTAATCCCTATTTTTTAGTGATATTGTTTACTCGAGTCAAATCGTAAGAAAACATAAAACGTTAAAGAAAACAAAGACAATTAAGTGAAAGTAAGAAAAAAAATAAAAAATTAAAATTTTGAAAAAAAAAATCAAACATTTTAATAAATTTGAGAATAGTAGCTGAGTTGTGTAAAGATAAATACGAAAGAAAAAAAAAAGGAGCAGTAAGTAGTTAATCTTAGAAAACTAAGTTTGAAGAAAAAAACTTAAGATAAGAAGAAAATTTTGAAAGTAGTAAAAATTAAATATTAAAGCTATATTAAAAATAAGTAATGAATAAAGGTAAAATTATGTGTGATAAAAAGATAAAAAAAAAATTATGAAATAACGACAAATTTTAATTTTGATTTAATCATTGATAAATTCAAAAAATCAAATATGAAAAATAAAAAATAATATTTTAAACATGTATAATTTTTTTATAATCATAATCATACTAAATTATGTTCTATTTTTTTTAATAAGAATAACTAAAAATATAAATTTTAAATATATTATTTTAATTTCTTTTATATTATTGGTTTATATTTTATATATATATATATATATATATATATATATATATATATATATATATATATATATATTCGCTATTTTACATTTCACATATGATCCCATCAAGACGGATCTTAGTACCGTGTGAGGGGATTATGACCCCTAAATTTTTTCAAATAAATAAATTAATATATAAATAAAAATAAATTTTTATAGTTTTAATATATTTAATATAGTTAAATACGTGAAATTGTAATTTGTTTATATTTCAAACTTTGATAAATTTTGTTTTCTAACATTTAAATATAAATGAACATGATTATTAATCAAATGACATTAAATTTTGTTTAACTTATTAAACAACATTCTTGAAAAACGTTTGAGCTAAAAAAGATGTTATATGTTGTACGTAGTTTAAACACTTATCTAAAATGTAATTTGACATATAAAAAGATTCAACACATTTGAGTTAAAAAAATTATATTTGTTCATTTTTTAATTTTGATGATCAATTTGTATTAAAATTTAAAAAAAAATAATTCCAATGCCGTATAAGCTAAGAGACAAAAAAAAAAAAATATTTTGACCCATTTAATATGTTTCAAACCTTAAAAAAAAATATTTTTTTTTGACAGACCAAAATAATTTTGGAAGATGAATCTAACTCACTCTATGTGACACTGAGACAATACAGACATAGTCACTGCAACTCACAGTAGCGTGAGAGTGGCCTCGGTATCATTTTATTTAGATGGAAAATTGGTTGGTTACTAGTGGAGTCACATAGACAAAGAATAACTATGTGATTAGAAAGGTGCTACTATTCCACTGCATACAAACAGCTACAATGCTCTGTAATCACAGGATTGGTGTGTCTCTCTAAACACCTAACCCATTTTTTTCCTACATTAATATTTAATTATTCTTCTCATCTTTATTTATTTTTTATTAAATTCCATCGTTCGGAAATTAAACTGTAGTTCATAACTAGTCATGAATAATTTATCAAAATTAGTTTATTGACCGAATAGTTATGACTAATATTTCATAACTAAACGAGGATTCGACATAATATATTATTAGCGAACATACAAATGTTATTGTATCTGTGTATCCATATTATTTAATTTTTATAAGATCAATAATATTTATTTTTAAAATATATAATAAATTTTAAAATAATTATAAAATAATTAATTTTTAAAATAATAATTAAGATTAAAATTAGAAAATAAAAAATAACACACAATTCGGTCAGAGTATATATATATATATATATATATATATATATTTTGTTATAGATACTGACTGAATTTATCACTGCCTGAATAAATTTAATATTTTAAAATTTTAAACGTTGTTATTATTTAGTGAGCGGGACAGAAACCGACATAAAATTCAATAATATTGTTATATCAACTAACGCTAAAGCTTTTCTCGCAAAAGAAATGCTTGTTTTTTAATATTTAATTTTATATTATGGAAGATAGTGTTAAAAAAAGTGATGACAAGAGACAAATTAATTTAAAAGGGAATAGTGCTGGAAAGTAAGTTGTCCACCATATGTGGATCAATGGATGAAATAACTTACCACTTGTTTTTTAGCGTTAGGGTATAGGATATGTGCATTGAGGGGATTCACATTAGTAGAGTGAAAAAAATCAACTAAAGCAACATTTCCAACAATTTAGACTCTTAAAATTCAATAATAAAGGAACTAAGATAGTGAGCAAGAAGGAGAAAAAAAAGACGTCGAAAGAATTCTGTTGAGCACAAATTAAAATATTAGTCCACATAATTAATAAATTTTTAACCATATTAAATTTTAAATCTAATTCGATTTTATAAAATTAATTACAAAATAAAATTGATATTTATTTATCTTAATTGATGTGACGTGAAACTTTTGTATATTTTTACAACTTGGGGATAAGATATAAATAGTAAGAGAGGTATCATAGGATGTTGATTGTAGATAAAAAAACAGAGAAATAGGTATGTTCTGCAAATGTTGTGGTGTAAGGCAACGAGGTAAAGAAAAAGACACACTAGAATGCCCCTAATGGTTGTGTAAAAATTGGTAGATAAAGAGGAATAGAAGTTGTGTGCAATGATGATTGTTAGTGATGTAGGAATAAGATGGGTTAGACAGAGTGGTTGGTAGGGTGTTGATCTATATAAGGGAATCAAGTAGTAAGTTAGAATGTTGTATAGTTAAGCTAGATACATCATGCAGGCACAACAAACCAAAATTTCTTTTCATGTGCAATGGCTCTGCATAATTGTAGATAGATATGAAGGAATCTTATTGGTTATACTGTATGCATAAAGTGAATAAGTCATATTCTTTTGGGATGCTGCTGATGAATATAAACTTTACAAATAGTAACATTCTAAGCTACCGTTATAATATGGTCTATGTGTAAAAATGAAATTTAAATTAAATATCGTGTCAAGAATAATAAAACTATAATTTAGTTCATTTTTAAATTGATGATGAACCGTACGTCAGTCGGATTAAATATGTTTTTAATATTTTAATTTTCAGTGAAAATGAGAATTAGTTTTTCTTCGAAATTTTGATCAAATTTAGTTTTCAATTTTAAAATTATATGATTTTAGTCCTATTTCAAATATATTTCATGATATCATTTAAGTTGTTTACGTTGTTTGACATAATTTAACAAAATAAATTTACGGAGTTCTAAAGTTGAAAGACTAAATTAGAACAAAGTTTAGAAAATTAACTAATTTTAATTTTAAATAAAAAATAAAAAAATAAAAACATATTTAATCCATATGACCTTAATTTACATTAAGATTGTATTAATTAACATGCAGTGACAAAATTTAAAAGGTATAGATAAGCACGAAAGTACAAAAATGAGCATCAACTTGGTGGTTGAAAGGCAGAAATTACCAAAAATCATACTGTGTCGGCCCCTACTAGGAAGCCTGTGCAGTGTTTTGTATGATAGTGCGAGACCTTAGTGACATAGCTCTATTATTATTCAACAATGCTTTAAAAGTGATGGCCCAGACAGAGTTCATTGAACGCAATCCACCAAATTTGGATTAGATCCAAGAAAGATACGAAGAAGAGCATTCAAGATATCTATATCAAAAACACTGATGATATGTTCACATGTACGGTACATAACGACCTAGAAAAAATAGTAAAAATAATAATAAATAATATGTCAGATGAGGAAAATAATTACATTTTCATTAATCATTAGGAGGATAGGAGGACGAGTACCCATAAAGAAATTGAAGTTCAAGCGTGCTTTTGAAATCTCCAAAGAATATATTTGGTCTCATAAGAGCACTTTGGTAACGTCTTGAATTGCTTTTAATGTATGACACATAATACTCTTTACTTTTTGGTTATATGGGAATGCAAGCTTTGTGTCTAATAAACTTAGTGTGGGAGAGGAACCACATAAAGTGTTAATAATTTTTTGTTTTCTTTTGATTATGTTGTGTATGAGTTTAGGTAACCTAATTACATCATTAATTTAATTTGTTTTTACTGATAAAAAAAACCTATTAAGTGAACAAATAGTATACCTCTTTGAAGTTTAAGAAATTGAACAGAGTCGTTTGCTGGTTATGCATCTAATTAACTATCATCTATTATTGAAAACAAGCGTCGGGCTCTTTTATATCTTTTACAGGCTCTTTGTTGTACTTCTACATGCGCATTAACTGAACTTTTTATAATTTACAAGAGTTTGCCATACCTGATTTAATTAATCTAGATATTAGATTCAGAAAGTTATGTTAATGACCTTGGTGAGAATATATATAGCAAATAAATAACATCATTACTGAAAATTACAATTCAAGAAAATGTCTCTTTAACAACCAATTTTAATAATTAAAAGTTGTTAGTAAATGTAGTGATTAATTTATATACCAATTTACAAAATAAAAAATTATTTATTACTAAAATAATCACTATTATGAATAAAAAAATATAATTAATTTTTAAATTGATTTCTAAAATTTAACTATTAAGATTTTAGCTATTAAAAGAAATTGGTCACTAAACATTAGTTATCCAATTTTTTGCTACTAAAGAAATTGATTTCTAAATTAGTCTGTGATTAATTAGTCACCAATTATTTATTCATAATATAGACTATTTTATTAACTAATAACTTTTGGTCACTAAAATTAATCGTTAATAGCACATTTCTTTATTGTGTGATAAGATAAACATATTGAAAACTTTTGGGATTGTACAAATGGAGATATTAAATTAGATTATTGGTAAAATTCAGGGAGCTAACCTTTCTTATTTTTATTGATATTTTTATCCTAAATGCGATATATTATCTTCACTTAATTAATGCACTTATAACAAGGGTGAATATAATAAAGACATATTCCTGGTATACAAATATAAAAGGACATACTATAATATGATCTACCAATTAGTCTCAAAGGTTTTATATCTAACTAGGTCATGAAGATTCAGCCTTGAAACCGATGGTAGTATAGGGCCAATGCAATTAAAAGCTAAGTGGGAAGTATAACTATTCTCTAATCTATAGGCTAGCAAAGAGTGATCTTTAAATGTGTATCTTATTATGTTTGTTTGTTCGGGTATTGTAAACCTCTTTTCTGTGTCGATATCAGTTTATCATATTTTCTAATCCTATCAATGTTTAGGATAAGTTTATCATTTTCAGTTTTTGTATAGTGTAGAAAGTTTAGTTGTTTGATGCAGCATAAACGCTTAATGAATGTTTTATAACTTATTATCAGTATGAGAAACAAATATAGAAGGGTTTAACCATCAAGTTAAAAACATCAGTAGAATAGAAGACAATGGGAGATTGTACACACCCTTGAAGTAAAATTATCTTTGTATATTGCACAATCATTAGTATGTGTGTACCTTGTTATACTATACACCCATCAAATATATATATTCTTCACCTTATGATTATGTAACATTTTTTTTTCTGTCATCAAAGAATTAATAAATAAAAGAACATAGTATTTGGAGTGCTCTACCCCTTTTACAAAAGTACAGTATCATCTACCTTGAGTTATATATATATATATATATATATATATCAAAATACTAGTATATGGATGATAGCTTAACTAAAACTCAAAAGGATGCTTACATATTGCTCTCCCTTTATGATTGTGAATCAAGTTATGGTTGAAAATTCTATTCACTGGAGATGCAAATCTATGATTGAGAATCACAAAGATGGTACATGTGGGTTTGGTTTAGGTTGAAAATTATGTTTTGTTGGACATGTAAAGTTATATAAGAGCATTATTTTGTTCATAATTGTTTGTATAAGGGTTAGAACACCCTTTAAGTGCTCTCTTTAATTTAATTTAATTCTTTACTGATAAAAAATAAAAACTAAAACTCAAAAGATATGTTATGTTCTAGAATTATATCCTTCAAAAATTCTAATAATTCAGTGAAATTTTTATGTGTCCATAATTTTCTTGTTTTTAAACCGAACAATCTTAAAGTTGTTAATAATTATATAAAGTTATTTCATCTTGGATACAATTGTTGCTCCAAATTTGACTTCAAGAAATCGTACACATAAGCTCTTTAACAAATTTCTTTACTAACATTACATATCATGTTCTCTAAATGTTTGTCCATCCCTTTTTCAAAATTTGTTGTTGTTGGCATTATAGAAATTTCAAATATTTCCTTTTGTCAAGTTCATATTGTATAACTCTTCATTACCAAAGATGAATAAATGATTACATATATCCTAATAATAGGTTTTCGGTTTTCGTGAGCAAATTACCATTACTAAACAAACTTATATTTTTTGCCAATTTTGTTTTGAAATTTTTTCCGTAGAAAATACGTACAAATTTTGTTGTGAAAATTTTTTTGCAAGAAATTGCTACTAATTTTTTGCAAAATATTTTGTATAAAACACTTTTTGCAACAAATTTTGTAGGAAATAGTTGCAAATTTTATAATTTTGTAGGAAATAATTACCCATGAAGGAATTATCTACGAATTAAGATTCTTAAAAAGAGGTAAAAAAAAATTTCTCGTAATATTTTTTAACAAATTAAAAAATTCTATGTAATATAAAAATTCTTAGTAGTGTACAAGAATATGTGAGTTTCCTTTACATATTTGTTACTAACATGACATGTAGGTTACAAACTTAATCATCATCAACCATATATTCAATGTGTAATTCTCACTAGTTGAAGATGAGACCTTACCCATTTGAGAAATATTTTCCATAAGTCGCTAGTTCATACAAAAAAAGTCTATTATCTTAAATTTGAAAAATGTTTGAAAATATATCGCATTAGTCTTAAGTAGCACGAAAATAAAAGTGTTAACAAAGCACCAAAGTCAAGTATGCATCCAAATTTACATATAGACTTACAATTTGTTTGTAAAAACAAATTATGAAATAATGAATACATGAATAATATATTTAATTTAAATCATATTAATAAAAAATCATATCATCTAAAAATATATTTAATACACCGTCAATGTAAATTACATTTAGGTGTCTTTGGATTTGAAAATGAATTTATGGAGTGAATTTGAGAGAATTGATTAGATTAAGAGAAAGATGATAAGAAATGAAGGAATTTAAGATGAAAGTTTACGAAAATTACTGATGTGATAAATTTATAAATTAAAAAAATATTTTAATTTATAAAAATAAAAAATTATAATTATTTATATTGATTATTATAATTATTATTTATATTAATATTAATATTAATATTATATTATTATTATTATTGATATTAAAAATTAACTTCATTTAAAAATAAAATTAATAGGTATGTTGAAAAGAAAGCTAAAAGCGAAACAAAAGTTTTGATTTCTGTGTTTTTTTTTCTTCTTGTAGTTACTTTCTGCATAGACGGTGAATAAGCACATTTCTATATGTTGAATTCTTACAATTTAATCTCTATCAATTTAAATAAATTAGGGACGAAAATAATTAATTAGTCTATAATTTTTAATATTCATAAAATACAAATTATAATTTTAATCTTCGCATAATAGTACTAACTCCTATTAAAAGTACTTTCAATAATTAAAATTAACAAACAAAATATCACAATTTAAAATACACAACAAACAAATTCAATGGAAACATTCATTCTCGTGATTGAGTTCTCCAAAAACAACAATTGCAATTTAAATAGTATAATGGAGATATGAAACACCACTCAATAATCCACTTTAAGCCAAAAAAATGAAAGTTGAATATGACAAAAGACCCACACCAACTGAATCAGACTTTCAAAGCGACATCCAACACCTTTGGAAACATGTAGAAACCGAGTTGCCTAAGAAGACATGAAGAAAATGGAGGTTTGCATTGTCAAAAATGCAAGGAAAATGAAGTGTAATAAAGCACCAATTTAACCATATTTATGTTGGACTCATTCAACTCTAACTTAAAAGACGATATTTACGTTGGACTATGAGGTGGTGCGATGGAGTTATCACGTTTTGCATTTATTCATAAAGATGTAATCACAAATTTTATTGTTGATTTCTTCATGGTCCGTTGTAAAACGTCTTACGCAAAACCCAATTTCGCATTAGTGAAAACTTATGATTCATTGATACTTCAATTTGAATCACATATCTATGTGTGACATGTATGGTATCCGATATTTTAGGTTGTTTTAACAATACTTACAATGAAATATCTAATATAACAGCAAAGTACCTTGTATGAATGTTTATTTAACCAAAGGTTTATCTATAACAAGCCTAAATGGAACTACTACCATAGCCATTATCATATTTGCAGATTCTAGAGGTGATTGGCCTAAACCCTGTTTGTTCTAATCTTCCGATAACTATAATGTATATTAGAAACTGTTAAATGTATATCGTATCGTATCTACAAGCTTGTATATTCACAGGTAGCAACAAAGCATAATGATAGCAAAATAGACAGCAATAGACTTCTAGTAGTAAAGTATTGTTGCGTGACCTGGATTAGGTCGATTTGTCCGACATTCGAACAATGGACAATAATGAAACCACTTCGAGTCTCGCCAGACGTCAAGATGTTGTTGCAACTTGCAACTTCCACAGTCCCAGATTTTGCACAAACATGCTTTTCGAACGCTTTTTCCTCCCTTTATAAAGAGAATTAATTTAGCACATATTCCTTCGTATAAACATAGTAGTATAGCATATATGAGTTCATCCTCAGAGAACAAATCTTCTCCTTCTTCTGCTTCTTCTTCTTCGGTGTTGAAACTATTTGGTTTTTCTTGCAGGGATAGCAGCGATGACCATGACAAAGGGGGTAAGAAAATTCAGTGCCCGTTCTGCCATCGCAAATTTCAGAACTTGCAGGCAATGGGGGGTCATCAGAACGCACATAGAAGAGAAAGACAAATGGCTAGGTTGGCCCAATATGAGTATATGCGTGAACATCAAAGAAACCATATATTCCAAGCGGTAACACCTCTTGTAGTTGCACAAGGAGCATCACCGACCTCTGTTTTCGGTGGTGCAACCCGGTTCAGGACACCACCTGTGGCGGAGCCGCCAGGTACGCGCCACCGTAACGTACAAGTATCAGTAGTAGGGCTTGACGATGATGTCGATCTAGAATTGAGACTAGCTCTCTCTTCTAATAAGGAGGCTGGGATGTAAGATATATATATATATGAATTTAGGGTTTGGCTGTTTTAATAAAGGTGAAAATAATTTAGGTATAAGAAATTTAAATGTTCCGTCGTTGTATGTGGATTTAAAATTAGGGTTTGGCTGTTTTAGTAAAGGTGAAAAAAACAAGAGAGGATATTTGTAATCAGCTTAATTTAATCCTCTCTCTATTGTATTTAAATTTAGGGTTTTTCATGTTTAGGATGCAGAATAATTTGGCGAGGGAGGGGTCTGCAATTATTTTAATTTTAATTTCTCTCCCTTGTAGGGCTTGCTGCAAATATAAATGAATTGTATCTGTATCGTTTGAAGAACTTTTCATTTTGATAGTTTAATTGTGTTTTGGAAGTTTAATTATCTGTTGCAACGCCAGGTCGATCCAAATAGGGTTAACACTGATGAGATACTCCTGAGGTTTTTGAGAAAACAGGTTAGAATATTTGTTGATAATAAAACGACAATCATGTAATTGCATAACAATAACACACGTGATTAAGGAATTTTAGTAATGGTTTGATGCTCATATATCGTTGATCCTTCTAAGGTGAGTGGTTTCATAGTTACATAAATTTTTTTGACTATCCTAGGGTATTTTTTTAGTAGACCTGGTTACTTACTAATTGTTGATCTCAAATATCTTATCAGTTTTCTAGCTGATAACATTAAAGTGTCATATTTTTACTACCATATGTCAAATTTCTTTCCATATATGAAAATCAGTGAATGCAATGTTTTATTTCAACCTTTAAGGGAGGAATTTAATTTGATTAATTTTATTTCAGCTGTGATTCATGTTATTGTCTGAATCTATTGCTGAAAAAGTTTATCTAAATTGCCGATAATTCTTAGTTTTTACTTACTTCAGCTGATTTTAAGTTAAACATTGTGAAGGGCCACGTTAATAAATTAAAAAAAAAAAGGTATAGAAAATAGTTTAACCCAAATGCTCCAGCTGATTATAGCAGGACTTTGTCAGCACCGAAATACAATCAACCGGAATAGTGCAGCTTTCTGAAAATAGAAGAATAGTTTTAGGAAAAAATAAGAAACAAACCTTATTTTAATAAAATCATAAACACTAATTATGTCTTAACCCATTAAGATGACCTCAATTTGTTTTAGTGAAAACATTTTCAAAGCATACTATCAGACAAATTAGTTTTGGCATAGTTTGTTTACTTAAATCCGTCCTCACAGCTTTACCACTTTATTATATGTTAATGTTTTTTATATGTTAATGTTTAAGACCCCAACTTGTATTTGTGAAGAAATCATGAAGATCCAAAGAAATTTTCCATGGGACTGAGGTTCAGAGGGAAGAAAAATAGCTAGGGTGAAATAGATATCTCTTTGTAAACCTAAGGATAAGGGGGACTTGTGATCAAAGATATAAAATTGTTCAATATATATAACGTTGTTAGCTAAGTGGAAGTGGAGATTAAATATAGAAAGTCAAGAATTATGGAAGAACATCATGGAATCCAAATATGGATCTTGAAGAAGCTTAGAGGAAATGAAGAGTGGGAGAGCAAAGTCCTACTGGTAGACTGATTTACGTCAAGCATGTGGATCAAGGGAGGGGAATACATGGTTTGAGAAGATTGTCATGTGGAGAGTAGGTTCAGGAAATAGGATAAAGTTTTGGGAAGATGTTTAGATTGTAAATAGGCCACTCAAGCACGTGTACCCTAGATTATACTCAAATACAAATATAAAACAAGGAACATTTGGTTGACTTTGGAAAGTGGAAGGATAATAATTGGGGATGAGAACTACTTTGGAGGAGAGAATGGTTAATGGGAAAAATCACAAGTAATATCTTTTTTGTTAGAGATTGGAAGGATCTCATTAGACAAGGAAAAAGAGGATACATGGGTATGAGTGCATGAAGAGGATAAAAAATATACAGTGAAATCTGCATATAAAAAATTGGAGGGTAATTGGAGTACTAATTATGAATATATGTTCCAAAAATTGTGACAGGTTAAAGCTACCCCCTCTAAATAAGTTTGTGCCTAACAAGTTATGGTAAAGAGTTTGGGCACAAAGGATAACCTAAAATGTAGGAGAATAATACTTGGAAATGACATGTGCCCTATGTGTGGTGAGAAGGAAAAAACAATAAGGCATTTATTCTTTATGTGTAAAGTAACGGTAAAAGTGTGGAACATGTGTGATAGATGAGTAAGGATCATGAATGTACATCACAACCAGACAAGTGAACACTTTCAACACTTTCACCTAATAGAACTTAACCACAATGAGAACATGATTTGGTGCGGGGTTTGGATAGCTTTAATTTGGGCCCTTGGAACCATAGGAATGATATAGTGTTTAAGAATGCAAAGGTTGATGTTGAAGAGATCTTCTACATGGCTCAATTGAGAGTATGGGTGTGGCTAAAATGTAAAAGCTTAAATATGAATTTTTCATACACCAGTGCAGGAAGGGCTTTTGGCCCCGGTTGTTTTTGATATTCTGCCTCGGTTCTAGAACCGAGGCATATTAGGGTGAGGCCAAAAGGGATGGCTTTTGGCCTCGGGTGTGAACCGAAGCCGTAGAACTACTCTTCTACCTCGTTTCTACTGTGAACCGAAGCCATTGTGTCAAC
>Ga0214543_1011033_pt1 | contig 12961 bp, 3 predicted proteins | sample CNSS2metaG_FD_160094 | JGI IMG/M metagenome (GOLD analysis project Ga0214543, IMG submission 160094) | Root nodule microbial communities from cowpea collected in UCLA plant growth center, Los Angeles, California, USA - CNSS2 | ecosystem: Host-associated > Plants > Roots > Nodule | place: USA...
GGTTGAGTTTGGGTTCAAAAGAACTTTCTAATATCTGAACTTTTATGTCAGGTATAATAAAGGCAGTCTACAACTTTTTGAGAAGGTGACTTTTTTGCAATATATAGGAATTATCCTAGTATTTTTTAGAGATTTATTTTTATAGGAATTGTTACTTATCTATAGTTAATAGTTTGTTCTCAAAGTACTTGACAATTCTTGTCCTAACCACACCTAAGTATACGGCCTCAAGCATATCATCTGGCGGCATACTCTATGCAAGATACCCTCCTCTGGGTATACGGCCTTCAGCAAATCTCATGGTCGCACACCCTATGCAAGATACCCTCCTCTGTAGTATACGACCTTCAGCAAACCTCATGGCCGCACACCCTATGCAAGATACCCTCCTCTAGAGTATACGACCTTCAACAAACCTCATGGTTGTATACCCTACACTGGATACCCCCTCTAAAGTACACAGCCCACAACAACAACCTTCTGGCCGCATATTCTATACTAAGATACCCCCTTGAGGTATACGGCCCTCAACAGCCCCTTAGGCCGCCTACTTCGCACTAGGTACCCCTCCCCAAACAATCCAAGTCCAGATGCAACCGTCCCAACGAACAAGATAGAAGTATCCACCCAAAGAGACCCTCATGACCGAGTACCGAGCACCACTAACCCTTGAAGGACCTCCTGGTAATTTCTCTCCTTAACACTAGATCCAGAAATGACCAGAAAGGGAATATTGGGCCAAAAAGCCCATCTCAGGTAGGACCCACAGGTAAAAAGGTATAAATAGCACATTGTTCTATGCATTGATTACGCATTAAATTATTCTCTGAAATCTTGACATCACCAGTGCTGACTTAGGCATCGGAGTGTCTTTTGCAGGTCCTCTACGCTGCCCTCGGATCCCCTTCAAAGCAAGAGAAGATTGACCAGAGATCAGACATCAGAGACCTTCAACTGATTTGTGGATTACAGAGTTCGGCCCCATAAGAACAATTCTCATTAATTTGTTGTCACTATGTTAGGAATAAAAAACTTCAATCTCCAAGACTAATAATGATTATAAATTTATATAAATGGTTTGGATTATGGGATAAAGGGCTTGTGAACTATGATTGAATTGTTGTCCATTTTGTTGTTGCAAATTTGTGAACTATGATTGAACTTTAGAACACAATAGATGTTTCTAAATGAATTATATATATAATCATCTAAAGTCTAATCTTAAGAATTCTGGTTTGGATGCTTATATGATCAAGGGAGAGAAATGCGATGACAGGGTAGAGATATGTCTACTAATTTCAGGTTATATTTGCATGAAGGTGGTCATCAATGATTTCTGGCAGTTTTTAACTGTCAAAATATATCAATGATTTGTAAAAAATATATTTTGTGGCAGTTTTTAACCATCAAAATATGATGAAAAATCATAAGAAAAAAATAAATTTTTAGCGGTTTTTAATCGGTAGTAATTTTCTTTTCTTTTCTGACAGTAATACTAGCGGTTAAATATTTTTTGTGACAAATGATTTTTGACATATGTAATTCTGATGGTTTTTTAAACTGTCACAAATTTTCACTTTTTTTGTAGTGTCTCCTGGTTTTCCAGGTTTAATATTTCTATGGCAAGTGAAATAGCCAGTGAATTTAAGTCTTTACTCCATGAATTCTGCTTTGTTATTTAGATTTTATTTGGATTGGATTTTACATGTGGTTATAAATTGTCTAAAATATATATAAAATCTGCTAAAAAAAGCATGTGGCCCATTCTATGTAATCAAAACCTGCAGTTGCTGCTTATGTAAAAGCAATCCGTGTTCAAGGCAGCCAGCATAATGGCCCCTTTTTATTAGTATATGTTTTATATACTCTTTTCACACTGTAGAACATTAATGTAAGTCTTAAATACATTAGTTGCAAAAAATGAAAAGAACTTAGTTTCATTACTATGTTTGATAACAAAGAAGAGAAATATGATGATCGTGTGTTTTCATTCAGATAGACTTGGAGTTTATAAACTATTACACTTGTTAGATTACACACACACACATCCAATGCAAGGTTCGCCTTAATACTTTATTGCATTTCACTGATAAAAGCAACATTTTTTCTTTTGGTTGAAGTTTTAGATGAAAAACAAAGTTATGTAGTTTAGTTGTAACTAATAATATTTGAAGGATTAGCTAGCACGTTGTGACATAGAGTACAAGTATAATGTGTTTGAAAATCACATAGGATTGCTTGGACTATAGGGATTGCTATAGAAATATTGATCTTTCTTAGTTTCTGGGAAGGTATCTTAGTTTTAGATAACTGGATTAGCTCAAAGGTGTCTAGGCATGATGTCATTAAGAAGTATTGATCTTTTGCTAGCAAGTTGGATTATAGTTGCCTGGTAATTACTAGTAAATTTATCTATCTAACTTCTTCACCAAAATATACTCCCGACGCACATCTTTCTTTCTTTCCTTTCAAACCTAATAACAACAGAACAAAAAAAAACCTAGAACTCACTAATTTACATAATTAATTCAATTTTATAGAACTCATTGTGAGATTGGTGTTTATAGCGAGAAACCATGCAAGCTACCAATGCCAAGAAGCCATGCAAAATTGCAAGTAAAGCAACAAAACCAAATCCAAGCCCTTCTAAGGATCCTCAAAGTGTTGCTGCCAAGGTTTGCTTAATGGCTTCAAACATAAGGTATATTATGTTGCATATGCACACCAAGTTTTGATTGCAAAGTAGGAAAACTTAAAATAACTAGGATTATTATTTAATTCCATTGATGAGCTTTGTAAGTTGATTTGGTCACCATGTTGGAGAAAGCAATTAGTTATGGCAAGGTTCTTTAGTTGCAAGTAATTAACATTTCTGCCTTGACAAGATTAAATGATTTGTATGTATGCAATTCTTTATTTAATTTATGTTTTGATTATAGAAGGTGAGTATGACCTAAAAGGTGATAAAAGCTCATCTTTCCCACCACTAAATAACTTAAAACCCATGAAAACATTGTAAGTTCAGTGACATATATGCTTTTTTTCTCTTAGAAGTTTTTTCAAAAATGAACTATAGTTTATCAAATTGCTCACTTACTCCTTCACTTTGGTGATATACTCACGATCTTTAGGTATGATAAACCTATTAATGAGGTCCACTAGTTTCATGAATCACACACTATCAATTGATTTAGTAAAAGATAAACCTCGCCCGTAGTCCAACACATGTGATCCACCAACCCCGTACCTCCCCGCACGTGGCATCTCTGAAGCGTGAGCACGGAGCATACGAACCTACCTCGCTCGTATCCCCACGCGAGAGTAACTTGATATGAACCTCCCCGCTCATATCATCACATGTTATCCACCATCCATGAACCTACCCGCTCATGGCACAACATCTCCCAATCCAAGTATAGAATCATCGCTTAAAAGCAGCACACACAAGTCATAGTCTGTTAAATTTCCACCCGGCGTAACCCCAAGCGCCGCTAGGCGAAACAGGTCCAGACCGCCTGGCGGTACCTTCCCACCGCCAGGCACCAGCGCTCTCCCAGACCCACTGTTTTACAAACGACGCCTGGCAGAGCACACCTTGCCGCTAGGCACCACGCGGTGCAGGGACCTTTGACGCTAGTCCTATCGCCTGGCGCACACGCTCGTGCCACCAGACGCTACACCAGTTGCATACATACTGTCTGATTTTCTCACATAGGTCTAAGCACATGGATTTATATCACTACACAACACCAATATACTCATGTTCTCTTATCCTTCAACTACGAATTGGTATATTATTGTCACACTACACATGGCCCATTACCTATGATCCACTTCCTAAGTTACTCTAGTCATAACCTGGCCTTTAGCAAACATAATATCACACTCTTTAAAGATTTGATTTAACTTAACACCACTATTGCTCCATCCAACATCTTCACTACATATAAATGGTATTTCTATTCAATGTTACATATTCAAATGTCACCCATCAATGCATTTAAGTCACGAATGATACGTAAAGCCAATAAGTCATGTTCAACAATTATCCAATCACACATATGCAAAGGCTATGCTTCCAAAACTTGAACTATTAAATAAAATTACTCTTCTCCCTTTCTTTCCTTAACATTCCTACCACTACAACTTACCTTAGTCATTCTTTCAACCTATTACCATTCACATACTTAATTACCACAGTATATTGCCCTTCCAATGTTACCAGTAAATTCTAAAACCACTCACTCACCAAGGTTCCTCCACATTTTCACTACCTGAAAACACCAAACTGTACTTGGCCTCGCTATTGTCTGACGGCAAGCAAAGCGCCGCCAGGCGGTCTATCAGTACCCAAATAAACCATGCTTCTTCATACCTATGACAGATTCGACCCATTTTCCAATAATCATCCCACCACTTACTTTCACCAAGATGTGACAATACACATATAATGGACTAACTTTCTGCTCTTAATTTGATTCATAAAAGTTTCCCGATCTTTACTCTCTTGAGTAAACCCAATTCAATTCATGCACGAGTATATCTCAAGCTTTGCCATACCCCAAATTTTAATTGATTTCAGACCAACAAGGTATCCAATAGAAGCTACACACATCAATTCCAGAAACCATATTGACTTCCGTACAAACAACATTAAAACCACCAAAAAGAACGCGAACAGTGTCGCACCGCCTGGTAGAAATTCATCGCCGCTAGGCGGTTCAAACCAAAATAAGAACAACACCCATCTCTAATGTGTCGCCTGGCGGTAGGGATTGAGCTGCCAGACGGTTTTTGGGAAAAACCCAAAAACTTCAATAAAATAGTGCAGAAAATAGATGAGAAACATGCAATTCCAATCATGCAATGCACCGTATATGGTTAATCAAGGCTCATAAACAGAATGTTTTTAGCCCTCTAAGTTACCTCTCTATTGGCTGCTAGGGTTCCTAAACCCTTTCATATTCATGCCAAAGAAAAATTTGGCAAAAAGAGAGTTAATTAGTTCTCAACAAGGTTTGAACCAACAACCTATCAATCACCAAGTCAAGAGTACAACCAATTCACAATTGTGATACTTCCTCCAATTCTAAGGTTATGTTATCACGTCTCGCATTCAATTATATAACATAAAAGTGCATAAATTAAATAACATTTTACAAATGGCATACATAGGACTCGAACCCAAGTCCTTTCACACAATTAAAATACTCTCAACCACTTGAGCTAATACTTTTCCACGTCATAGCAATCCGCATTAAATACCTTAAATGCTTTTATTACCCGCATTTATTAAATAATTATTTAATTAACTATTTAATTTTCTCGGGTCTTACAAATCACACCAGCCTAACAAGAACCCTCTTGCAGACCTGGAAAACTACCAGGCACACATATAAAGCTTGAGAAAGATCAAACCCCAGTGGTACCACATCCTAGCCTACCACAAACCACTTTCTCCAAGCTTCGAACCAAGCCAAAAGCTCCAAGAATTAATTCAAGATCAATGTTCAACTGCTGCAAACTGTATGATCATGAAGGAGAGAGTTTCCACAAGTTTTCATAACAAATTCGTGCTTTAAAATGATCAATAGACCTCTCTTTCGAAAATCATAGCTTTTATGATCAAACTGTTACGAAATTCAACAGGTTGATTTTCAAATCAATCGGTTGATTTCACTTGACCTAAGTGAAACCAGTCGATTAAAAACTAAATCAACAATTTGAATTTGTTGTAGTTTAAGACTAATGTAGGCAACCTTTTAACCTTTTGAAAAACCATTCAACAGACTAAAAGAGACATTTTAATCTGTTGAAAAACCATTCAACATATTAAAAGACACACCTAAGACCAAATACATCTAATTAATGCTACAAGGTCTACAATATGAATTACAAACTTCAAATACAATTTCTTAATGATGTAACTACATGAAGAGCACACGTTTCAGCCTTGACCAACATGGATATCATCAAATCTCCTTTCATTCATCAATGTAGGCTTCATTTCAATGGTAATGGATTCAAGATAGTTCAAAAGAGCTTCATTCAATCTTCATCAAATCTTCAAGAAGCAAACCACCTTGGCTTCTCACACCAACAATCTCCCCCTGATTTGATGAAGCCAACCTCCATCTTCTTCCATCTATCTTTTTCTATCTTCCATTGCAAAATGCTTCCATTTATGGGATACCATTAAATTGATGAAGTGACACCTTAGCTTGAAACTTGTGAACCTGAAAAACATTTATAGTAGCAATGCAGACAAACTCGTAAGCACACACATATACACATGCTCCCCCTCTCAATAATATGGGTTCAATTTCAGATTTGATTTTAATTCCAATTTTAATGCTTCTATGTTTTTAATTTCATCAATTTTCCATTTTCTAATTTTTCTCCCCCTTTGGATTCATCAAACAGAATAAATGCATAAAGAGAACAAGCATTGCATATCCTTTCATTAATATTTGAACACAATACAACAAGCACAAACTGAAACAGAGAAGAAAAATCATAAAGCTGATATAATCAGCCAACTGAAACGAAAAACAACCAACTGAAACTGATAGAGCTGAAACTGAAAAAGCACAAACACATGGATACAATGCATGATCCTAAACAACCACCACACTCAGTCATCCTGAGGATCATTTCTGGTCTGGAATGAGTTCATCATATCATGGATATCATGAATTTGGCCATCCAATGCATTGAACCTCTCATTGCAATAGTTGTGATGTGCATGTTGGGACACATTGAGCTCATGCAACTGGTTCAACACCATCCTCTCAAAATGGGAGTACACAGGGCCTCTATCCTCTGCAGGGTTGTAGGGAATCAAGTCCATGGGTCCAGTAGTTGGTTCTTCCTCTTGATTTGCACCACTTGGGTCAGCTTCATGATCATGTGCACCACCAACTACAACACCAGCAGTTGTCCATCCAACTAACCTTTCTCTCTTGCATTTTCATTTTAAAGTTTCAAGAACTTGTGTTTTAATCATTTTTTTCATGTTCTTGGATGTTTTCATGACATCTATAGCATTGAGCATGTTTACATAATCATTTGGAACTTATCTTGATCAATCTTGTGCATTTTTACTGGTTTAAAACTCGAATTTGCATTTCTGCATTTTTCTCAGTATTTCAGTCGACTGTTTTCCTGTTTCAATTGGTTGATTATACCAGAACATAATTTGTTTAGTAAAATCAATTGATTAACTCTGTTTTTGATCGATTGAAAGTGTACAGTTCAGTGTTGTTTGCATCCTAACTTGGTGATCTAATTTATTCAATTAAAGGTGGTTTTTAGCTTTCAAAGATAGCCTGAATTTTTAACTAGCCAATTCAACACCCCCTCTTCTTGGCATTTCAACCATTTCAAAACTAACACACACACACACACACATATATATATATATATATATATATATAGATATATATATATATATATATATATATATATATATATATATATATATATATATTGGCATGAGATTGATGTGTATTAGAATACTATGTCATGATATATTAAATGTGAAGATACCAATAATATTCTAATTTGTTGAAGAGGCCAAATTAGAAATATTGAAATTTAAGTAAGTAATTGACAAAAGTTACATATAGGGTTATTGTCCCCATCTATGAGCACAATACGTATTATTCATGTACCTTTCTCTTCCTCCCCATCAAAAGAGAAGTGAAGAGGATACCTTCAAGTACTTTACAATTAGAAATCAGATACCATCTTATTTGTTATTCCCTATGATGCACGAATACGATACATGTATTGGATACGACACGTATCTGAAATGTCGATGCATTTATTTTGAAAATAATATGATACGGTACGTAATATATGCAACTTGAAAAGTCTACAATTATTCTAAAAAATATGATAAATATATGATTGTTATTGTGTTAATCCAGATTAAAATCATATATATCAAAGTTGTCAATATAAAAAGTTATAAATTATTGTCAATAAAAGTATTATTGTATTGATAAGGATACTTCATTGATATGCATCAGGGTAAAGTATCCTAAAGTATTGATAAGGATACGTGATTGAAATGGAAGTATCGGTGCATCATAGTAATGAAACAATTTACATGCAGACAAATATGTTTTCTCCATTGTGTTTATTTAATCCTTTGCATGCACACCATACTACATGAGAGTCAATGCATGATTGAGAATGAGGTTTCTTCTTCAACTAAGAGAAGAGTTTTAAGTAAATAATATTTTATAAATTAAAAAGAGTATAGAAAAGAAAACAAAATATTACAAGCAACAAAAATTTAATAAACAAATAACAAAATTGTCAGAAGTGGGATTTGAACCCACGCCCTCTTTCAAGGACCAGAACTTGAGTCTGGCGCCTTAGACCACTCGGCCATCCTAACATTGCTAATTACTAGCATGACTTTCCGAAAATACATTTATATTGATTTAGTGAAGCCAATGAGAAAGTACATGTTAATCAAAACAATTTATGAAACGACATTAAAGTCCACTTTGATTTATCCATATCTCTCTCAAAATTCTTGAAATTCTTATAGCTTAAGTAAAACTAGCCTTGGATTTGTTTGCCTCAAAAAATTAGATTAACTATATTGAGATTCAAATATAAAAAAAGGTGAAGGTTTATTATCAAACACTATTATCTTTGAGACCAATGATGGTGCAATCAAAGTGATGCTAATGCTTCAGTTCCTTATACACTCTCTTGGGTTGGTTACATAAGGGAAATGACTCCGTTTGAAGTAGAAGAAAATAGTCATTTAGCGCACCACACAATCTAATATTACAAGTTCCACCACCTTAACATTCATGTTAGGATTACAAGCTATCACGACCTAGCTTGGCAATCCTTTTGATACGTCAAAGGTTTATAAGTCAATGAAGAAAAATATGTTGCTTGGCTACGTTTTTGGATAAGTTTAAGTCACGAGTTTGAGTGTTTTGAGTAGGGTTGGACAATATGTATTGAACTGCACTGAATCATTAAAAACTGCATTGTACTAAAAAACAGTTCGTTTGAACTGCACTGAACTGAAAAATAGTTCAAACAAACTAAACTGAACTATTTTTTTTTCTGACAAACTGAACTGAACTGCAGTACACTATAATATGAACTAAACTATTATAAACATATATGTTTTATGAACTACATTATTCTTGAACTGAACTGCACTATTTTTGAACTTAACTACAATATTTTTGAATCGTTTTTTAACCGAATTGCTTTGATTTTGAACCAAAATGTATTATTTTTCAATCGAATTGGACTAATTTTGAACCAAATGTACTATTTTTGAATTGAATTGTAATATTTTTGAATCAAATTGTACTAATTTTGAACCGAATTTTACTAATTTTAAACTAAATTGCACTATTTTTTGAACCGAATTGCACTGATTTTGAACCGAATTACATTGATTTTAAACCAAACTGCTTAAGAAAATTACAAAATCCTAAACAACATGAGCAAGATTTAGATTTAAAAAATCATATTGAAGACAAACAAGGTCATTCATTTCTCAACGAAACCAACATCATATATATCATACTTCAATACACCAAAATCAACATATTAATACCTGTTAATACAAAGGTTTATATCTTAATACATATGTTTATGTAACTAAAATTAATTATTAATTAAAATATAGTAAAATATATTAACTTATATAATTTTATATATTTTTATTTTATGTAACTAAAGTTAAATTAGAAACTAAATATAGAAATATGACTTAAATTTATTTTTACATTTTGTTTTCTTAAAACTATAATAATATTTTCAATTTTGTTTCTAAATATAACATATTTAAATATTTATAAGTATATTATTAATTTTATATAAATTAAAATTTATTTTATTATACCTATAAATAACTTTAAATTCTCATTAATCATTATAATTCTTTTATATGGAGCCTTTTTAAAAAATAGTACTATATTACTTATTTATTATCACATGTAAAAGAATATTATTATTTCCAAATACCAATTTCTTAAAGAAATGTATCATTCTTTTGAAATATTAAAATTAAAATTTGATTATATTAAACTAAGAAAACGAAAAATTTATTTAAAATTCTGGTCTACTAAACCAGTGAAATCAATGTTGTAGCTTCATCTTATTTCACCTCGACAAATCTCACACCATCCCATTCTCTGTCCTTTAATGCCCTTGAGAAACCTCTATTGCTAACTAAGGGAAAATAAACTTAATCATGAATAGTACAATAGTTAACTATTAGTGCAAATGGTTAACCATTTCAAATACAGTTTTTTCAAAACTTTAACTAATCAATAGTACAGTTCAGATTTCTTATTTATAGTTATTTTTAGTTTGATATAGTTTAGTTAACTATAGCTTTGAGATGTAGGAGAAACAACCACTGAAGAATTTGTCCTGTCAAAAAAGAAATACTTTGAAAACCAAGTTTCTATTCTTCAAAAGATGCTGAGATGAGATATATTTGAGGGAGTTTCAATGCTTTTTCTTTGTTCACTATGTCTCATCGATTGCATGCACTTTGTTTGATGTTTCAACGCAATGAGAAGGACATGAACCTACATACTCCTTAATAACTTCAAGTCTAATAACATTTCCAAAATCAGATTAATGGTTGTCATTGTAGAGAAGTCAAGTGTGTAGTAACATCACAAGTAGGGTTTCATAGTTACTCAACTTGACAACATATATTCATATCTTCAATATATCTGTGTGAAAGCAAAAGAAAAGAAAAAAAATACACGACTCAATCCTATTTAGTCATGCTTAGATTCTTAATGATTCTTATGTAAGGGACATAAAAAATTGTTACGAACTGAAAGTAACTATCGAAACAACAGCAAGATCATATGCAAAAATATAAATTTTTGAGAGCTAAAGTTCTTTATGCCTTTATTTAATTTATATTTACAGCAGTAAAATAACACAAAAAGTAATTAAATTCAAAAAATTTCAAGAAAAACTAATTAATTTATACGTGAATAAATTATATATTCATTGGAGAGGAGACAATATGAAAATAATTTGTAATAAATAATAATAAATTTAAATATAAATAATAATAGATGATAAAAAATATATAAATATAAATCATAATAAATGATAATAGATATATAAACATAAATAATAATAATAAATCATAATAAATATAAATAATGTAAATACATATAACAAATAATAATTAAATTAGTCGTAATAAACAATATAGTCTACTCATTTTATATAAATATAATATAAATATAAAAACAAATAAAATAATGAATATAAGTGTTATTTTATTAATAATATATATTTTAAAAATTGGGAAAAAAATATAAATATCAAAATAAACACATAATTGTTGACTTCAACTTCGGCCTCGTCGACTCAGGAACCTCCTCCACCTCACCAACAAGGACGTTCAATGCAGGAATAAAGAAGACGGTTTGCTTCTTGACCTTCTCAAGCTCGGCCTTCTCTTGTTAGTGAACCACTTCTTTTTCGAGGACAAAGCACTCCTCTCAACTTTCTCCAACTTATCTAATGTATATTAAAAAGTTGTCTAATCTACGTACAAACATATTTGCGTAATACTAGTAGTGGCGGATGTTTGTGGTAGCACGGGCATCACCCAAAAAATTTTGAATTCTTTTTTATATTTTAAATATTTTGAATTTCTTTTTTATATTATAGATATTAGGTAATATATTATAAATTAATGATGATTAAATCAAATATTTTATTTCTTTTATAAACATAATAATTAATGTTAATAAATAATAAAATATAAAATCAAACATAATAAAAAATAAAAAAAATTATCAAGATGTTTTTATTATTATTTTTTTATTATGGCTTAAGTGTTTTATAAATTGTTTTCATTTTTCATTTTCACATGTTTCCTTTTGTTTCTGAAGAGAAAAATATTTATTTATTTTTCTCTTATTTCTCTTCATTCTCTTTCATTCTTGAAGAGGAAAAAAAGAAGGTAATTTTTTCATCTCACTTGATAGTGAAATGTTAGTTTAATAATTTATTTAATGAATTTATTTTATATTAATTTTTATTTTATGAACCTAGAAGTAAAATGTACTGTGTGTTTTTTTATAACCAGATTTTAATTATGGTTCCATTATATGACTTGAGTTTCTCACAAATTGTTCTCATCTCCCATTCTCACCTATTTTCTTTTGTTTCTGAAGAGAAAAAGATCTATTACTTTTGCTCTCATATCTCAATTGTTGTCTTCCATTCTCAAAGAAATAAAGAAGAAGGTAATTCTCTCGTGCAACACATGATAGTGAATTATTAGTTTAATAATTTATTTGATGAGCTTGTATATTAATTTTTTATTTTATGAACATAGAAGAAAAAAATATTGGACTGTGTGTTTTTTATAACTGGATTTTAAGTGTGGTTTGATTATCATCAAATTTTCTTTTGGTATTTACGTCTATCCGTTTTTTATTAGATTATGACAAATTATTTTTGTCTTTTTTTTTAAATAGGTATATTGATGAAGAATAAAAGAATAAATTCATTTTTTAAAAGTGATAAAAGAGAAACTATCCGTGAAGATGAAAACAAGACAAATTCAACTCTTCCAAATATTCATTTTTAGTCTTATTTCTTTTTTAGTTATTGTTATACTAAATTATGTATTCATTTTTATTGTATTAGTGACAATCATTAAATGTATAAATTTTGGAGGTATTATTTTGCCTCCCCCAACAATGTTGGTCAAGATCCACCACTAATTGCTACAATCATTTAATCAATATATAGACAAACTCGTGTAATATATATTGTTAGACCCCGTCTAATAATTGTATGGACAAAGTTGTCTAATGTATATGCATAGACTCGTCTAATCAATGTATGAAATCACTCATTTAATATTTTTTGGTATACTTATCTAATCCGTGTTTGAAGGAACTCATCTATTATATATTGT
>Ga0214543_1011036_pt1 | contig 12954 bp, 6 predicted proteins | sample CNSS2metaG_FD_160094 | JGI IMG/M metagenome (GOLD analysis project Ga0214543, IMG submission 160094) | Root nodule microbial communities from cowpea collected in UCLA plant growth center, Los Angeles, California, USA - CNSS2 | ecosystem: Host-associated > Plants > Roots > Nodule | place: USA...
TTTACTATTTTTTTTTTTTTTCTTATTATATATATATATATATATTTTTATATATCTATATATATATATATATATATATATATATATATATATATATATATATATATATATATATGTGTGTGTGTGTCTTTTTATTTTATAAACTAATATTATTCTCTTTCTAATGTTGTTTGTGATTTTAGGAAATATTGTTGATGTACATGTTATATCATGACACTGCAATTAAATTCACAATATGTTGCTTCTTTTATTTACCAGGGATGACGATGTAGGTCGGTCCACTCCTTTTTGGTCTGTCCTGCATTTGTCCACAAAAAGCATGTTGAACTGGCCCGTACCGCATAAGAAATACAAACTAATTTTTCTGATTCGTTTCGCATAACCTTTGACCATTGAATTTGCAGATGGATATGCAGCCCACATAAAAAAATTATGTATTTTTATTTTTTTCATCAAGGTATAAAATTTTAATAACTTTATTTTATTTAATTAAATTGGTAAAAATAAAAATTTCTATAAGTCTATTTCTTAAAAAAAAGACAGTAATATTCAAATTTTATAATTCCTAATTTTTAAATACATGTATGATAAAAATAAGAACAAATTTGATCTAAATTAAAATAAGAGAAGAAACTAAACAATAGAATTGTTTACGTATAAAATAGAGAAAAAACTCTAATGAGCAACTTGCTTATAAAAAACACACATACTATGGTGTTAGTGCCACCGAATTTTTTTAAATATTTAAGTCAATATGGATCAATACAAGTCGATGCTCCATTAGCTCGTGCAGACTTTGAATTAAGTGGGACAACTAAAATACTAATTTTACCCTACATTGTTATTCCTACTATTTACTATTATGATACTTCATCTTCTTGAGCATTGTTTTTCTTCGGAGTAAATTAGATATAAAAGTTCAGGATATGTTTTTTATTTTGTAATTAATTGTGAAATTAATATTAAAAAAACTGTGTAATGCAATGAATACGATTTGTTTCTTTTAATATTACTTGTACAAATTATTGAAATGAAAAAAAAAATCACATTTTTATGACGATAGATTGAAATAAAAAAATAAAAATCAATTTTAAATGAAATAGCTCTTTATATAGTGATGTATTAAAAATGAACTTTATTATAAATACTTGTGTTTGGTTCAACTAATGACTATTGACGAAGATGGAGAAATGAGTATTTGTGATGTTTGTTTAGATAGATTTACGCATAAATGTGAGCGCGGAATAACGAGTTTTCAGCAAAGCAAAATAGCTTCCTCGCCCAAGTGCAGAGAAATGCAAAGAAAGACATTAATATTGTGCATTTACCAATTTGTCCATGAAGGCCGAGTGTTGGTGCATCTCAAGGAGTGTCAATACCAGTAGTGGTAAAGTGAGTGATGGTAGAGTGGTGGAAAACTTGCTATCGTGACTGAGAATTAATTCAGGAAAACGTCATATTGATGTAGAAAATCGCTTCTTTATTATTCAAAATCATTCAAGAATCACTTTTAATTATTATTACCATTATAATAATTATTTTTATAATAATAATAATAATATATAAATGATTACATTAACTAAATATTATTCCAAATTAATATGTTTTTTATTTTAAATAACAATTTACATTTTATTTGAACATAATTTTCACTACTTACATTTAAATTTATATCACTTTCTAAAATAATAATCATTTAAATTTATCCAATAAAACATTCTTTATAATCTCTCATTCTCATATACAAATTTTTATAAAATTTCGTCTCAAATTCATTAAACTCATACTATTTTTTTCTTAATTTAAACAATTTCATATTTTTCTCCAAATCTACTCAAATTCATTCTTCAAAATTCATCATCCAATCCAAACACAACATTAAAGTTGGTCTAAATTATAAAGATACAAAAAATAATTAAAAAGCAATAATTACTTTATAAATATAAATAAATAATGGTCATAGTTTAATATGAATCTTCATTTTAACTGCTTAAAAGTATTCTTCGATTTACTTGAAATTTAATAAAAGTGTATGTAAATAATGCTCTTTAAATTAATTGAATCAATTTAAAGTTACAACTTGTTTTCATTGCATTGCATGATTGTTACTTTGAATTGTCAAATGGAATATATAATATCCAACTATTTGTTACGAAAAAATGTAACCAGAAGTTGAGGCTAAAGTAATTAGAATAATAAATAAGTGATTAATTGGAGTTGAGATAGTATGAAAGAAGTCGTCAAATCCATTATTTCTGACTTTTTCTTTCATGTAGAGTCATGGTCATTATTGTTGATTATTAAAAAGGGTATAGTTTCATATCATTTATTTATATATGCATTTTTTTTCTATGAAAAGTGGCACCAATTTATTGAGTTTTAACATAAAAACCCATATCAGTGTTGTTCAATCATATATGATGATAGGATTAATAACTAGTTTAAAAATTATATTTAACACAAATTATAATTAGTTGATGATATAACTTTTATTCACATTACGTGTGTGTGAAAGTTGAAGTTTTATATAACGAGGGTTTAATCAAAGTAGAGATGTCAAAATGGGTTTTAACCTATGAGTTAACCCGGCTCATCACGGATTTGAGTCAGATTGGATTGAAAAAAATTCAGTTTTTTCAAAAGTGGGTTGAATTCAACTCAATTCACTTAACCTACGGGTTCGAGCTGGGTTGAGGATGTGTTGACCCACTTAACCTACTAACATTTTTTTTATATATTTATTTAATTTTTTTAATAATTATTTATTACTACTAATTATATATGTTCACAATTTCATATTTTTAAATGTTAGAATGTTGCTTAATAATATTTGAATAATTTAAATGTTTAATTAATTTGATTATCAAGTTATATACGTTGATACTTTAATCTTTAACTATAATCTTTATAGTAAATTACTCAAACAATCGTCGTATAAATAATTTTTTCTAAATTAGAATGACAAAAATGTGTAATTTTTTATTTATATTTCGTTGAATAGCATGTAAAAAAATGTGTAATATTAACCATATCTTCTTGGACTATATGGATACTTTCTTAGAAACAATTTATCATATGGTGGTATTGGTTGCTTAAAAAATTATTTAATTATTTGAATACTTAAAAATAAATACATAACTATTTTTTTTATATAAGTTGGTAAGTCAACCCACTTAACTCACCATGATAAATTGAGTCAGGTTACAAAATTTCTGGCTCACCATAAAAGTAAGTCAAGTTGAATTTACTTATTTTCAACCCGACTCGTGATGATCCAACTCGTGTGAGCCGAATTGTCTCACTTAGACATATCTAAATTAAAGTGTATGGTGCAGAATTTGCGGGCATAAGGTTGAGATGAAACATAGTAATCTAATCCCGAACTTAAGTAAGAGTCGGAGGTGATTCATAATTGTGCGAGAGTAGTTTTTTAGTCATTGGATCACGCAATCCATTTTGTTACACTTATGTATTTTAATCTAACATGTTGGGTCCAGATGTTGATTGAAGTTTCCATGGAACCAGATTTTATCAAACATATCACAACCAATTATCCATTCTAATAACAATTTGGGACGCACATCAAACATAAAGGACAATATTAATTTTCTCCTGGACCTGTAGGTACATCAAACACCACGCACCAAAACCCTAGAAAAATATAACAACCTTGTTGTTGGAGTTATCCTTGTTATGTATGCAGGGAAATAATTTTGGTCGGGCCTTCGTGAGACACAACCACGTAACTTCTACTTTAAATACTTTTTTATACTCTTTACCTCATTTTCTGTACTATTTTTCCTAATTAATGCTAGATATAGAAAAGTATTAGATACCTTTTTAAATTTTATTAACTGTATGTATCATATGTTTTTTCACTTTGTACGAAGATTTGTATGAAGATAACCAATCTTTTGTTTGGATTATATAATTAAGTTAAAAGAGAAGAAAAGGAAATATAAATTACGAAAATTAGAGATCGGGTTCCGAAGTTTTTGTCCTTGATCCTAGCCAAATCAAATAATAGATAGGGTCCGTCTAATGTACTTTTAGATTTAAAGTGAATTTTGATGTGAGGGTATTTTAAACGAGTAATAATAATTTTAATAACAGAAAAACATAATATTGTTTTACAAGAATATGTGTTGAGCATGTATATGAGAATTAATATGTAACTCAGAATTATAATCTATTCACTCACACAATGGTTTATAAAAGGATCAAAAAATATTTCCTTGCACCTTCTTATAATAAGTATAATGATGAACATTAATTGGCTCCTCATCCATATGACATCAAAATTAGTGAAATATGATATTTTACTTAATTAATGATTTAACTACTCAATAATACACACTATATTTCTTATAGGTAAATTACACACGGAAAGTTAAAAGTTGGACACTTCAATTATGAATCTCTAGAAAAATACTAAATGTCACCATTTAAGTCAAATGTTTCCCACGGTTGAATGAAAACCAATTACTTCTTTTCAAATCAAAAGTACCTTATAATAATAATCCCTAGGGTTTTTAGCTAGAAATTAGTTAGCCCATAGTAAGAGGTATATTCTATAAGATTTAATTAGTTGCATTTTCTTCGACCAATTTCAAGTACCACAAGTACATACTATTGAATCTTAACTTATTGGTGATGTAACTAGTTATTGAATCTGTAATCGATCCATTAGATTAGTTATATATGTTCCCTTTGAACAGGAGGTGTAACTAGTTCCAAAATAATTTACATTTCTTTTCCTCTTTTTGAACCTCGAAGGCATATAGACTTAAATAAATGATCAATATAAAAAAAAAAATCAAAACTTACTTTGAATAAGAAAATTATGATTTGTAGAATTAATCTGAATTTTGTTGTCTTCTATACTATTATTTCTAAAGGATATATAAAAGGTTACCACTTTCTTTAAATTTAGAACTTTTTTACGGAAATAAAAAATAGTTTTATTTTATATCATATTATAACTTAAAATAATTAAAATATTTAGTCTTTAACTTATCTTAATTCTTTATATATACACTAAAAAAAAGTTCGTTTGACCATTCAAACAATAAATACACCTTAGCTAGTTACCATTTACATTGGACCACTTAATAAAAGAAGTTGCGTAAAAATCAATACTAAATAACTTTTTCTCGAAGGAACAAAATAAAGGACTTGGATCATTATATTTAGTTCATTCATTTCTATTGGAAATGGCACCCACAAACACTTCATTGGTGGCTTCTGTGGCATACTGATAAAACTAGTTATGACTTCAAATCTGGAGTTTTAGTGGACCATGCACAATGCAACAAAGGTTTCATCAAGTTTTCTCGTAGGTTATTATTTCATGGAAATAATTTTCTAATACGTTATACGAAAACAATTTCTTCCAAATTTACCCTTATTTTGTAAGTAAATGGTGACAATTTACCATCCCATCCTCGTTCGTTTAGTTTTATTCCAAATCTATTTCATGAAAACCAACTAGGGTAAAATATATAACATGTTCATTCTTTAGTTCAACTTCGATGTTGTGGTTGACTTTACTTTTTAAAACTAAACTCATTCTTAAATCCCAAGTATAATGTATGGACTTAATTAATTTTAATACAGAATAAGACAAAATCAGATTAATTTAATTAGTTGATAATATACAGAAAATATGAAATACCGTTAGTTTTTTTTATCAGCAAAGAAATGAAATACCGTTAGTTTATAAATAGTGTCCGTAAAACTTCCTATCTCCGTGAGTGGAAATTAATCTTTCCCATCAAATTTAGCTATGAAAGATATTTTTCACAGAATTATAGTTTTATTGAGAATAAACTAATAACCACACATATTTTATACTTTTATAATGAGAGCCTCCGTGACTCAATAAGGAAGCGAAAAATGTTCAAGATTTAAATCATATTTTTTTATTAGTATGTATAAATCATCAATATTCTTTTATAGTTTCTCCCAAAAAAAGAAAATTATTAAAATTCGATCAAATGTGCTATGACCAGATAAAACATTTAAGAATTAGTTTGTTCATTAAGCAAGCTCTATCCGTTGGACACTTGTCGCACTTTGTTAAAATAAGACAAATGTTGCAATTGTTTTTCATTAATATTGTGCGTCTAATATACACTGCAGCAAATTCTAAGCCCATGCTTGTCAATAATTTCTACAAATCCAATGGTGCAATTATGATATGAGTTGTTTGACCCATTTTTTCATAAGTTATATATTATTAAATAAAATTTAAGAATTTCAATATAATTTTTAGTAGAGTGTTTAAGACTGAAATTTAGTACTATAATTATCTAATAATTTGTGGGAATCACTCCGTGAGTTTCTTTACAGGTAAAAATGTATAATGATTGGTTTTTAAATTTAGGAATTTCATAAAAAGCTTGATGCTTGGAGTAAATTTATAATTTTTTTTAAAAAAGTTGTTCACAACATAATTGAAAATTATTAATGAGTTCTCCTATGTGAATCTGGGCAGAAATAATAATAAAATTAATTGTGCGATTAAGAAACAGAAACAGTAGTTTGTGTGAAATTAGTTTGAGGGGTTAGTTAGAATGTATTTGGACCTTAAAAAGACCGACAAGCCCTCTTCGCAAACAAGAGAATGACAAGGGAATATATGCTGCAACTGGAAAATTTGTGATGTGGTTACACGCGCTGTGGTACACTAACAATTAACCGGGTCTCAGTGGTAGCAACGAAGCACCACCGTCACATTTGAGCAGGGTTAGGTATAGTTAATCTCTCATTAAGGAAAACTAACCGTGGTTAAGGATGTTGGAGTTCACTGTGTTGGGGTAGTCATGTCATCACACATCACTGAGAAAGAGACATGGTGAGAGTGTGTGCGTGTGTTTGCGGAGAGGGAGAGAATCAAGTTCTTTGTATAAAGACATCCAATTTGTCGTTAGTTGGGTGCTAGAGGCAAAAAATATCACTATGAATTTTCTGTTTTTGTAACCAAAAGTAAGAGAAAAGGGATTCCCAGTTGACACCATTGCTCACTCAGCTCAGTGTTTGTGTGTGTGACTGAGAAGAGAAAGGAAAGAAGAATCTTTTGGTGTCTGTCTCTCATATCTCAACTCACACCACCCCCCTCTTGCTTCTTCTTTTCAAAGGCTGGGATTTTCTTTCTTCCTGTTGTCAAAAGCTTCTCCCTTTCTCCCTTTTCTGTTCATTCATTCATCTTTTGGCCTACTTTGGCCTCTTTTGAGCTTCTTCGTTTATCAGAGGAAGATGGGCTAAGCGTGCATTTTTACACATCTTGGTGTTTGGATCGATTTAAGTGTTCACGCAGCCATCCTTTGCGTTGCTCCATTTCCCAGTGTCACTCACGATTTTTTTCTTTTTGGTAGGTGGTATTACTATTATTAATAATTCTATTAATAGATTCAATTGTTCTCTGTTTAGGATTTTCTCAAATTGTTGCTATGGTTACCTTTCTCCTTGAACGTCGTAAGGTAATCTTTTCGAAGCATAATTTGTCATTAAAGCATACAACTTCTATCAAGCCTAACTGGAGGGGTTTTACTGTTCTAGTGTGAGATTATAGATTTATATCCCTCTCTGCCATTTTTCTCACGAGCACCATGTGCCAAACCTGAATTTTCTGAAATTCTGAGGTGCAAAAGAAAACCCATGAAACTTTTGTTATGGACCTTTCTTGTAATGTAACATTAGGTGATTTTTTATTCTGCTGGATTTTTAGTTTCGGGGTATAAATGTCTTTTAAGTTGTTTTCAGATTTCTGAATTTTCATCCCTACTATGATTGTTTGAAGGACTGTGAAGTGAACAATTAATACAATACAAGTCTGCTTCTGCATCTTCTACACCAAAGCTCGTCACTTGGCCATCGTCAAAATGGTTTCGAGGTCATATTCAAACTTGCTAGATCTTACTTCCTGTGGCTCCCCAACTTTCGGTCGCGAGAAGAAAAGGCTGCCTCGAGTGGCGACTGTTGCCGGAGTACTGTCTGAACTAGATGATGAGTCCAGCACTAGTGTTGGCTCTGATACTCCATCCTCGGTCTCTCAAGAGAGGATGATAATTGTAGGTAACCAGCTTCCTCTAAGGGCACGCAGAAAAGACAATGGTACTTGGGAGTTCACATGGGACGAGGATTCACTTCTTTTGCAGCTGCAAGATGGTCTTGGGGATGATGTGGAAACTATCTATATCGGTTGTCTTAAAGAAGAGATTGAGCCGAGTGAGCAAGATGATGTTGCCCAGTACTTGCTGGACACTTTCAAATGCGTGCCCACTTTTCTCCCACCTGAGCTTTTCAGTAAATTCTACCATGGATTCTGCAAACAACATCTGTGGCCTTTGTTTCACTACATGCTTCCGCTGTCGCCTGATCTTGGTGGTAGATTCGATAGGTCCCTTTGGCAGGCTTATGTTTCGGTGAACAAGATATTTGCGGATAAAGTGATGGAAGTCATTAGCCCTGATGACGACTTTGTGTGGGTTCATGACTACCATCTGATGGTACTTCCAACATTTTTGAGAAAGAGATTTAACAGGGTGAGACTAGGATTCTTCCTCCACAGTCCCTTTCCTTCCTCTGAGATATACCGAACCCTTCCTGTCAGGGACGAACTTCTTAGAGCTCTTCTGAATTCTGACCTTATTGGGTTTCATACTTTTGATTATGCCAGGCATTTCCTCTCCTGTTGCAGTAGAATGCTTGGAATTTCTTACCAATCCAAGAGGGGCTACATTGGTCTTGAGTACTATGGAAGAACTGTAAGCATTAAGATTCTTCCTGTCGGTATTCATATAGGTCAGCTCCAATCAGTCATGAGTCTTGCGGAGACAGAAAGCAAGGTTGCAGAGTTAAAAAGCCAGTTCAGAGATCAAACTGTGCTGCTCGGGGTTGATGACATGGATATCTTCAAAGGAATCAGCTTAAAACTTTTGGCCATGGAACAATTGCTATTGCAACATCCTGATAAGAGGGGCAGAGTTGTGCTGGTCCAAATTGCAAACCCTGCAAGAGGCCGCGGAAAGGATGTGCAGGAGGTACAAAGTGAAACTTATGCCACGGTGAAGAGGATAAATAATACTTTTGGAAGGCCTGGATACACACCTGTGGTGTTGATTGATAGACCACTTCAGAGTTACGAGCGAATTGCTTATTATGTGATTGCTGAATGTTGCCTTGTTACAGCAGTGAGAGATGGGATGAACCTTATACCCTATGAATACATCATTTGTAGACAAGGAAGTGAGAAGATAGATGAGATCTTAGGGACAGACCCACTTGCTCAAAAGAGGAGTATGCTGGTGGTGTCCGAGTTCATTGGCTGCTCCCCTTCGTTGAGTGGGGCAATTCGAGTGAATCCGTGGAACATTGATGCTGTTGCTGAAGCTATGGATTCTGCACTGATGGTTCCGGAGGCTGAAAAGCAGATGCGGCATGAGAAACATTATAGGTATGTTAGTACACATGATGTTGCATATTGGGCGCGCAGCTTCTTACAGGATCTGGAGAGGGCATGTAGAGATCATCTAAGGAGGCGATGCTGGGGAATTGGTTTTGGTTTAGGCTTTCGAGTAATTGCTTTGGATCCAAACTTTAGAAAACTATCCGTGGAACATATTGTTTCAGCTTACAAGAGGACCAAGCACCGAGCAATTCTTTTGGATTATGATGGTACTATGGTGCAGCCTGGATCGATGAGTACAACACCTAATGCCGAAGCCGTTGGCATCTTGAACATCTTGTGCAGGGACACCAAGAATTGTGTTTTCATTGTAAGTGGAAGGGAGAGAAGCACTCTTACTGAATGGTTTTCATCTTGTGAAAGGATGGGAATTGCTGCAGAGCATGGTTATTTTGTGAGGTACACATCCTTTTACCTTTTTAGTTACTGCAAATCATATTAATGGATTTTACTAGTTTTAAGAATGATCAAGTTTGAATCTTTTAATCATATTTGGCTTTTCTATTGTTAACCGTGAAATAAACTCACTGTTTCATTTTATATATGATAGAATGGTGAGGAAAAATTCTTTTTTGGCCGAGCTTGCTTGTGTATCAAACTGAAGTTTATCTTCTTTTGTTTTTCCAGGACAAATCAAAATTCAGAATGGGAAACGTGTGTTCCAGTACCCGATTTTGAGTGGAAACAGATTGCTGAGCCGGTTATGCAATTGTATATGGAAACAACTGATGGTTCTAACATAGAGGCTAAAGAAAGTGCTCTTGTTTGGAATTACGAGTATGCAGACAGAGACTTTGGTTCATGTCAAGCTAAGGAGCTTCTTGATCACCTGGAAAGTGTTCTTGCCAACGAGCCTGTCTCTGTTAAAAGTAGTCCAAACATTGTGGAAGTAAAACCTCAGGTCAGTTATGAGAAATCTTTCAACTTTTAATGTAATTTTAGGTTGGTCATAGTTGGAATGCATTTGGTGTTGTACATCAAAGAAGTTAATTTAGTACTTAAGTCATGAAATGTGGTTAACTTAGTATCTGGTGTTGTTGGAGTTTGGGTGCAGGGTGTGAGTAAGGGTATTGTAGCAGAACGTCTTGTCTCAACAATGAAACAAAAGGGAGTGATTCCAGATTTTGTTCTGTGCATTGGCGATGACAGATCAGACGAGGACATGTTTGGGGTGATAATGAATGCAAGGGCGTTACTGTCACCAGTTGCTGAAGTGTTTCCTTGCACTGTGGGTCAGAAACCTAGCAAGGCCAAGTATTACTTGGAAGACACAAGTGAGATTTTGAGAATGTTGCAAGGCCTTGCCAATGCTTCTGAGCACTCTACTAGAACTTCTTCCCAACCTTCTCATTAAAGTTATTGTTTTTGTTTTTAACGTGTATCACACATATACTATTTTGTCCATGCTGGGATATCTGTACTGTGATAGATTTGTCCATCTATTTTATTTTCTGGCAGTGGTGCCTTCATTTATTGATATCCCAATGTTGTTGTTGCAACTACCAATAGGTTGTTTTGAAAGTAGATGAATTACATGGTGTATTTATTGTTTCTTTTCTTCGCTATTACTTCGGACCATTTTGATGTGTGATGAGGGATTCTTGATTGGGAATGAATGAATGATAGGGTTGTGAATGTGGTGTGTAAAGTCACATCTCTTTTTTTGGTATGCGTTGTTCTGATTTGTGTACAATTTCTGTGAGTGATGTTTTTTCTTCTCTTGTAATGGCTGGTACAATTAATTGGGGTGTGGAAGCCGTGGACTTGTCATATAACTGTTTTCCGAGGTCGTGATCTCTGAATTTGAACTTCTAACTTTGCAGAGAAGTCTTGCCTCAGTTTTTGTGTCAATTGAATTGTCTCAGATCCTGTGCTGCATTAATGCAATTAATGGTCTTCATAGATAACGTTTTAAATAATGGTGAACTCACTGTATTTTTAAGAAAGCGTTAAGAAGTGATTAATCATTTGCTTTTATACTACTGAGTTCATTTGTCTCGTCATTTTTGAGAGGAAGGATTAGAGGGAGAGGAAAAGGAAGAGGAAGAGATCGAAAGGATTAGAGGGTGAAGTTGGTGTTATTTCTTTCAAGTGATTCAGAGATGATCTTAGAGTGGATTATAGAGTGAAGTCTATGAAAATTTGTGATTGAATTGACTGATATGATATATTAAAAAAATATTTTAATAGAAAAAAGAATTAGATTACCAAAATGTTCTTATTGTTATATGTAATATAAAATTATATATAAATAATTTAAAATTATTTTATAAATTTTATTGAATGATTGAAAATATAAAAAAATTATGGTTAAAATACTCCGTTGGTCTTCGTTTTTGTTGTAGAATCTCAATTTGGTCCTCGTATTTTTATTAGTCTCAATTAGGTCTCCATTTTTGTAAATTAGTATCAATTAGGTCCTTTCCGTTAGTAGAGAACTAACACCGTTAATTAGGTGCCACGTGTCAACTCCTCGTTTTTTTAAATTTTTTTTGAATTTTTTTTTTAAATTTTTGAATTTTTTTTTGAATTTTTGAATTTTTTTTAAATTTTTAAATTTTTTTTTAAAAATATTTATGCCACGTGTCACTTCTGTAATTGGCCACGTGTCAATCTAATATGGTGACACGTGTCAAATTAATATATGATTTAAAAATTTTCAATTTCAGGCACTCCAAATTTAAACCAAATTTTACTTTCATATAATGTTATGATTATTTTTATTAAAATTGATATTTTAATTAAATATTTTAATAATATTAATTATATTTAATATTAAAATTTTAAATATATTTATTTTAATTTTTTATAAAATTATTTTAAAATTTTAAATTTGAATTTATAAAATTGTTATTTTTAAGCCAACTCTAAAATATTGTTGATATTGAATATTATACAAATATTTCAAATATTAATTTATTAATTTATATATTTATAATTTTAAAATAAAATTTAAATAAAGTTTAATGTAAAATATAAATTTAAATAAATTAAATTTTGTTAAAAATATGTAATAGAAATATCACTTGTAATAAAAGTATCATCATTACATTTATAAAAAAATTAAATTTGTTCTAAATTTGGAGCATATGAAATTAAAATTATTTAAAAAAAAATTGGGACTGAAATCAAATCAAATTAACAAATATGAGGACCAAATTGAGATTCATACATTAATTTGACACGTGTCACCATATTAGATTAACACGTGGCACATTACAGAAGTTACACGTGGCATAAATATTTTTTTAAAAAATTAAAAAAAATTAAAAAAAAATTAAAAAGAAATTAAAAAGAAATTAAAAAAAATTAAAAAAATTCAAAAAAACGAGAAGCTGACACGTGACACCTACTTAATGGTGTTAGTTCTCTACTAACGGAAATGACCTAATTGATACTAATTTACAAAAATGAGGACCTAATTGAGACTATTAAAAATACGAGGACCAAATTGAGATTTTGCTACAAAAACGAGGACCAACAGA
>Ga0214543_1011040_pt1 | contig 12951 bp, 3 predicted proteins | sample CNSS2metaG_FD_160094 | JGI IMG/M metagenome (GOLD analysis project Ga0214543, IMG submission 160094) | Root nodule microbial communities from cowpea collected in UCLA plant growth center, Los Angeles, California, USA - CNSS2 | ecosystem: Host-associated > Plants > Roots > Nodule | place: USA...
AAAAAAAAAAAAAAAAAAAAAAAAAAAAATATATATATATATATATATATATATATATATATATATATATATATATATATATATATATATATATATATATATATATATATATATATATCAAATATTGTTAAAAGAAATTTTGATGACAATCAAATCACATTTAAAATTCAGTTATAAAAAATATTTTGTACAATATTTTTTTTTATGTTCATAAAATAAAAGATTAATATACAAGAGAGTCATTAAATAAATTATTAAACTAATATTTTACTATCAGGTGAGACAAGAGAGAATCACATTCTTCTTTATTTATTCGAGAGAGAAGAGAACAACCGAGAGATAAGAGCAAAAATAATATATCTTTTCCTCTTCAGAAACAAAATGAAAATAGGTGAGAATGAGAGATGAGAACAACTTGTGAGAAACTCAAGACATATAATGGAACCACAATTAAAATTCGATTATAAAAAAACACACAGTACAATATTTTGTCTTCTATGCTCATAAAATAAAAAAATAATATAAAAAAGACTCATTAAATAAATTATTAAACTAATATTTCAATATTAATTGAGAGCAAAGAATTACCTTCTTCTTTTCTCCCACGAGAATCAAAGATGACATAGGACAAATAAAATTTTTATAATATAAAAGAAATAAAATATTTAATTTAATCATCATTAATTTATAATATTTTTTTAATATCTATAATATTAAAAAATTTAAAATATTTATAGTATAAAAAAAATTTCAAAATTTTGAAGGGCATGACCCGACACCACAGCGCTCCGCCACTATATGATATGTCAACATAAGATAATTATAAGGTATTTCGTAAAAATCCTTGATTTCAAATCCTCATTTCTTAAAACATTATCTTAAATGTAACATTCCTACAATAAATTACTTATTTAAAATAAATAATTAAGAAAATAAATTCAACATCAAACTGTTATTAATCCCAAACATAGGAAATATTCGTAAATCATTCCAACTGTTAAAGATCAATTAAAGCTATAAAAACATTCTTATTACAATTTTCAAAATCCAATAAAATAACAGAATTTATAAATAGTTCCTAGCTCGAATCCCAAGCTAGCTTCTCTCTCCGTCTCAGGTGTTAGCAGCAACACCTATATCATCAACTGCTCCTGTGTAAAGAATTACACGATCATCGCCAAGCACAAACAGAAAGGGTGAGCTCAAAAGAATATAAGAAACATATCCATTAAATAATATAAATACACCCAATTACATTATCATAGCTAGACCATGGTCAATTACTTAATACCCCCAAGGCTTTTCAACCTCCAATTCAACAACAAAGTTAGCCCTAGACTTAGGATTTATGATGCTCACACGAACCTATCCGCTCGTGGTCCTGCCTCTATGAACCTCCCTGCTCGTAGTCGTACTCTACGGACCTACCCGCCTGTAGTCCAACACATGTGATCCACCAGCTACGTACCTCCTCGCACGCAGCATCTCTCAACTGTGAGCACGGAACATACGAACCTACCTCGTTCATATCCTCACAGGAGAGTAATTGAGTATGAACCTCCCCGCTCATACCATCACATGTTAACCACCATCCACGAACCTACCCGCTCATGGCACAACATCTCCTGATCCACATTCGCATCAATGCATACTACACACACAAACACAAACTGCTTGAGCGACCAGGCCTGTCTCGCTTAAGCTAATCTTCGCTTGGGCTAGAAGACTTAGCTTGAGCGACCAGGCCTGTCTCGCTTAAGCTAATCTTTCTCGCCTGAGCGAGCCCCTCCTTCGCCTAAGGCCAACATTCTCGCCTAGGCGACGAGTCAAGCTTAATACAAAACTTCACACGAGTTCTCGCTTAAGCGAGAACCTCTCGCCTGAGCGACATAACCACTCAAGCCTTACAGCCCTCGATTTCTCGCTTAGGCGAGATACACTCGCCTGAGACGGCCTGGCTCACCCGAGCGAGATTAGCAGACAGAAGTGCTCAACCAATGTATGTTTCGTGATAATTCCTATAATTCTATTGTTATGTTATCACTTAACATAATCATGCATATTATAAAAATTAATAATAAATCAAACAACACATAATTGATATACATAGGACTTGAACCCAAGTCCTTTCACACAGTCAAATACTCTCAACCACTTAAGCTAGTACTTTTCCACGTCACAACAATTAACATTAAATGTCATAAAGGCTTTTACTACCCGCATTTATTAAATAATTATTTATTTAATTATTGAATTTTCTCAGGTCTTACATTAAACACTTGAATCATTTAAAGTTAAATACTCTAACGTCCCATTTTAATAGATAAATCAATTTAAATAAAATATTACATAAATTAAATTTCAAAAGGACACGAGGCGTAAGGTATAAGGATCTTACAGTCATCCAAACATACCGAAAAGAAAACTAAGGCACACCGCGATGCCAAAAATAAAACAGAAAATAAAAGTCTGACAATTGACCAAACACCTAGGCAACAGTGTCTACAGGCGGTACTTGAAGGAATGAGATCTAACCATAAGCCGGGCTACACAACAAAAATTCCATCACCTTGATGAACACTAGGGGTTCCCACATCTGCTCACATCATTGAATTGATGATCATCGCAAAAGGAGAAAATAACACATAGAACACACAAGCAAGCAGAAAGGGTAAGCTAGAGTAGAAAAACATTTTATCATAGGATTGCATATATTTTCATAGTTTGAGATACATACATCAACCAATCATGTGATGACTCGCCAACAATACATGAAGACTCAAGACACGACTTATCTGAATACATATAATTAGTCAGATTCATCGGATGCTTGCACTTGTGGTGGCCTCTACCACTCTACTGAGCTAATTTCCAATGGGTCTCATCCTACCACGCCCAAGGTTAGCCCTAAAGTGTTTCAGGCCTTCTGCTACTCTCACCACTTGAGTCAGTACGCTCTACGTGAGACTAACTGACTCTTTAGAGTGTCAGGATGCAATCCTTACCTTGAATCCTTACTAAATTATATAATGAGGCACCACCATGAAACTCCCACTAACAGGGGTCGTGGAATTACGTCCTAACCAATGAGGCACCACCACGCAACCAACATGAAATTACGTCCTGACCAATGAGGCACCACCATGCAATCATCGTGGAACTATGTCCTGACCAATGAGGCACCACCATGAGATCTCAACCAAAGATTCATGGAATTAGATCCTGACCAATGAAGACACTACTAATTAAATCAAATAGGATCTTCCCCATGGAATCTCCTATATTCTCACACAAGCATTTGAAGACACATATTAAAATCATACAACATATTTCTCTCTTGGAAAATAACTAATTCTTGTAATTTTTGTCCAATCCAACTTAACAACACATTATGCAAACGATTTTCGGATTTTAGAAATAAAACTACAGCTTGTGTAAAGCTCCAAAATTTTTGTATTTATATTCAAATTAAATATGATTGAATTAAGAACCAAATGAAACAAGAACCAACTTAATTGAATAACTATAAAGAAAGTTATGCACCAAACAAGCAACAAAGGTCAATGATGTCAACAACCAAACTATAGTGATCTTGCGATAAAAACTTCTCTCACTACATAGCTCCGATTCAAGATTCGACTGGTAAAAGTCAAGAACTATGTGTTAAGGATCAGCTTAAAATATCAGCTCGATCCAACGGTAAACAAAGTAGGAACCTTTATTTTATAAAAAAAGTGTGTAGTGTTGTCAACAACCAAACTATAGTGACCTTCCGATAAAAACTGCTCTCACCACAAAGCTCCGATTCAAGATCTGACCGGTCAAAGTCAAGAAATATGTGTTAAGAATCAACTGTTAAACTCTCATCTCGATCCAACGGTTAACGAAGTAGGAACCTTCATTTTACGAAAAGTGTGGTGTAGAAAAAAAATAGTGCCACATCAATCAAACATACACATTCCAGAACGAAAATAAATACATTGTATTTCAAAGAAAAAGGAGTTCTAGCTTCCCTTACATGGAAAACGCTAGCAAAATCGTGCCAACACTCGAAGGAGAGCACCACGGAACGTGGCAGCTTGCAGAACTAGAAAGACAACCAAGGAAGATGAAATTGAGATTCTAGCTAAGGTCACAGCGGAGACAGAGTTTCCAAACAAAATAGGAAATGTAAAAGGAACTAGGGTCTAGAGTTCTACTTACCCGGAAGTAGAGTTCGATCATCCAACGAAGGAACTAGCTCAAACCCTAGTAGAGCTCTGAAAAAAGAGAGAAGAGTATATGAGGGGAAGGGGAATGGGGCAGAATGAGAGGGTTATGACTGGTTTAGGAGTTTTGGACACCCTATGGGCTAACCTTAGGCCCAATAGATGAGGCTAGACCCTTAAACTTTTAGGACAGAAATAAGTAGATCTTACAAATACTCCTAATATTCTTGATCATTTTGTTGAACAAATCAATACATTGTTGAAATCATCAAATACATAGCATATATAGTCCATACACATTATTACTTAAAAATAATTATTATAATTTAAAACATGTACATGTGCTATCATTTATATATTAAGTAGATTTATATATTAAAATTAAATTTATAAATATAGATTAAATTGTTATAATTTATATATCAAGTAATTACATTCAAAGGTTAAAATTATTTTTTATGGATACATAGTTATTGTTTTTAATAGACACAAATGATTCAACCTAAAGTTAGATGGAAGCTAAAAATAATAACTTGTTTTCAATCGTCATTTTTTAGTTGGCCGTTGGACTATCTACTTTGATTATAAATGGAATGTAAATGAATTGTAAAGCGTAGGAGAGAGAATGTTAGGTGGAAAGAAAGTTCTAAAGTAGGGGAAATAAAAATGATAAGGGATATTCTAGTCATAAAAAAATAGTGGTGAGTGGGAGCAGATAATTGGGTGTGAGGGTAGGCTTTTGCTTACTGTACCCATGCAACCCATGATTATTTTCTATACTAGTACCATATTATAATTAGGGGCTTTCTTCTTGCAATTCCTAGCATTTTTTTTCACCTCCGAGGATTTTTTCTACATTTCGAAAATTTTTTAAAATCTCAAGCAATCTTTGAACATTTGAACGAAATTACATAAATCACATTTTCAAAATTATTTCCGTCTCGTAAATAAAATATATTCAACATCCGATTAAAGTTTTAAGCTTCCGTCAATATATATATATATTCTAAAATTCGACTTTCTATACTATATATATATATATATATATATTTTTTTTTTTTTTCTTTTACTTTCTTTAAAATTTAAAGTTTATTATTTTTAATTTTATTTACTTTTTAATATATTATAAAAACCAAAATTATATATATATATATATATTAAAATTTTATTTTATTTTTAAAATATATATTAAAAATATTAAAATTTAAAACCAAAATTACATTAAAAAAATATAAAATAAGTAAAACAAAAAATATTAAACTAAAGAAAAAATAATTAAAGTAAAAAAATAAAATTTTAAATAAAATAAAAATTCTAAAACAAAATAAATATTTTTTTAATTTAAAATTTAATTATTCTTTTAATTTATTCTATTTATTAATTTTATTTATTTTTAAAAACATAAATAATTATGTAAATAATATATATATATATATATATATATATATATATATATATTTCTTGTTTTTTCTTTTTTCTTTTAATATATTTTTTTGTTTCTGTAACACCCCATTTAGTTAATAACCCTAATTAAAGGAAGTGTCACACATAATAATATAGTAAAGCACGGTCGTGGAGTATAAACATTACTCTTTACAGTTGTCCAAAAGGAACAAGAAAGAAACTAAGACACAACACGATGCCAATAACAACATATAATAATGTGACGACAATATTTCAAAATAACGCCCAAAGACCAGACAATACATGGGCCATAACCCTAAAAGAAACTCAGATGAGTAGAAACCAACCCAGATGACTATGCAGCGGAACCTCCATCACCCTGATGACCGCGGGGAGTTCTCACATCTGCTAACATCAACAAGTTGATGATCATCGCAAAAAGAGAAAACCACACAAACAAAACATACAACAAACAACAAGGTAAGCTAGAGCAAAAAATTGTGTATCATACAAGTACATGCAATTTCATAGACCAAGATGCATGTGCCAACTAATCATGTTATGACTTGCAAACAATACACTAAGACTCAAGACACGACTCATCTGGATACATATAATTAGTCGGATTCAGCGGATGCTTGCACTTATGGTGGCTTTTGCTACTATACTGAGATGCTCTACCGAGATAATTGTTCAAGTGTCTCATCCCCCACACACAAGGTTAGTCCTTAATGTGTTTCAGGCCTCCTGCTACTCTCACCACTCGAGTCAGTACACTCTATGTGAGACTAACTAACTCTTTAGAGCGTCAAGATGCAATCTTTACCTTGAATCCTTACTAAATTATATAAATGGGGCACCACCATGAACTCCCACTAACAGGAGTCATGGAATTACGTCTCGACCAACTGAGGCACCACCATGAGATCTCACCTAGAGGCTCATGGAATTACGCTCTAACCAATGAGGCACCACCACGAAACTATCGTGGAATTATGTCCTAACCATACCAACAACATATTCCAATAACCAATATAACTTTCATGTTCATGCCAATTTCATGTCACTTTTATAATCAACCATCCCATACTCATTACATGCCGATATCATGCTAAAATCAACATTCCAGTCCATACAATCATATTTTACATGCATATTCATATACTTCATACTTAAAGTAGGGTAATCCAAGACAAGCATACAATTAACAACCAAAAGCATGGAAGGAACAACCATGGAGCAAAACCCCGCACCAGTCTCGCTCAAGCCAAGGACCCTTGCTCAGGCGAAAGGGGTCTTTCGCTTAAGCTACAGGTTCTCGCTTAGGCGAGACTACCAATAGAGAGCCCTGCAAGACTCACGAGTTTTCGCTTAGGCGAGCCCTCCTCGCCTGAGCGAGTTCTTTTGGACAACTATAAGGAGTAGTGTTCATACTCCAAGACCTTGCTTCTATTACTATTCTGTGTAATGTTTCATTTTATTATGTTATATTTTAAATAGGACGTTACAATTACAATTGTGAACAACCAAACTCATACTCTCAATTATTAACATAATTCACATAAAACTAACAATTAAAATTTTTGTACTAGTTATTATTTTTTTATTATACTAAAAACAAAATATATTTATTTATTATAATGAATGAATTATTTATCTTTTTAAACTTATAAGAGTGCAGATAATAATTGTGGAAGTGCCGGAAACTAAGAGAATAACATTGTGGAAGTGCTGGAAGCAAAAACCGAGAGAATAATTTGTTACTTGGACCCATTTACTATCTCATTTAGCTATGCCGCATAAGTTTTATTCTTCAAATATCGCTTTCGCTATTTACAGTCACCTAAATTTCTGTTTACAATTCCTTTCCTTTGTTTATATGACCAAGTATACCCTTTATAAAAACAGTATGACCGCTAAACCCTTACCTTTTTCAATCATTTAAATTTTCTATATGTTTTTCTTATTAAAGGTATATGGATGTTACCTTAATTCATCTCATTGCAATTTTCATCAATCTAGTGATGTACCTCACCTAGTCAGCCTAGCCGAATAATAACAAACACTTGTCATCCTTTACCGACATAACTATATCGACAAAGGCTGGGGGACTGATGTACCACACCTAGTCGGCCTAACCGAATAATAACAATTACCATATACATGCTAGGGTACCCAGACTAAACCGCTAAGAAGCGACATTGATCAAACAAACCAAAAACAACAATAGCGGCCTAAGCCGCTCAAGGGTAACCGGGCTAGGCCGATAACTCCACGAAAACAACCAAGGACTTGGCAAAACCAAAACGTTCCAATAAGATTCACCAGGCCCACAATAATCGAACTAAGGGCTTGGGCTAGGGCCCATGCCCACCTACAGCCCAAACAAGGGCCCATCCCATGACGTGGCTAGACATAATTAATAATCAATAAATATGCATGGACCCCACAAATTAAAGGTACGCATTCATTACTTCCCTAATCACCAGATTTGACTTTCTGAGAGATTTTTGCTGACTTGAGCTTCAAAATCCCTTTTGCAGGTAACCCCTCCCGGGTCCAAACCGACCACTTCGAGATACTCATAAGCGATATATATCAGCCGGGAAGAAGCCTACTAAGGAGACGGCAGACCAGGGTAAGGTAACACTTGTGTCTGACATATCTTGTTTGTTCTCTACAAGAACAAGTTATAAAATATTTTGATCACGTTTTTAATTTGTGTATAAACAAACTTGATGTATATTTTGTTGTTTTCATCATTTCAGAAAAAATAATTTTTGGGAGAATTCGGAAAAGTAATTTTTGAAAATGTTTCTTAAAGTACTTTTTCTAAAAGTGTTCTTATAATTTGGCTTTAAATTTTAGAAAATAGAAAAAAAAGCTTAAATTGTGGTTGATTTCTTGTTATTACTTGGTTGGACTTTATTATTTGCTTTTAATTATTGAACAAGATAAATGGAAGAAACGAGATGAAGACAAAAGACATGAAAGTGTTTATCCAATATTAAAATGGTCTAAAGAGGCTATTTGGCCATGTCAAACTCAACCTACCACCATAAGCTGTTGGAAAAAATAGGGAGAATATATAAGAAAGGACATTTGAGTTTTGTATTTAAAACATTTTAAGGTTTTTGCAAGATCAATGTTTGATAGAGACAATTGGACATAATTTTAAGTAGAATGATGGATTATCATTGTGAATCTAGTTCAACAAACTCTCCTATTAAGTTAGATGATATACATCTAGTGTTTGCTCAACTTGATCAAGTTTTACTAGGCATACTATCGTTGAGAGAAAATTGAGACTAATTTAAATAAAGTTTCACTAACGCTACGTCTAGTCTTTTAAATAACATGCTTAATATATTCCATTAATCAACACCTTTGATCAATAATGAGGATCATCCTCTCTAGGTTACACGAGTTTCAATCTCTTTAGGTATCACAAGTACAAACCTCTCCAGACTACATTAAGTATCAACCTATCCATGTATCCTTCTCAATCTTCCCTTGAGATGAAGAACTCTCTATTATAATGAATAATAATAATAAAAAATAGTCTCATAACAGGATTGTACGATAAAACTCAGTTTATAAAGTCACTTGGTGAAGAATTTACAATATGTAAGCTCTCAACTCAATTTCATAGCACTTTGATATTGCATTCTTTTTTCGTATGACTTTGCATTCTTTATATAGATGTTGTAGCTCTTGTAACTAATTATCTATTTCAAATGATCAAATTAATATATTTTAATTCAAATGATCAATCATAGAGTAAAGAATAAAAGTTCTTAGCCAAGTATTATATCACGTTCTGACTCGTCTAATAAAAGTAGAGAACTTATGTATTGAGTTCTACTATTGGACTGTCTAATGACTTAAATTGCGTTGTGTCGTCAAGCGCCTTGGTTATCTAACACTAAAGTTGTCTATGTCATCTAGTGACTTAGGTTGTCAAATGACTTGAGTCATCTAATGGTTTTACCTAGTTTTTACCTTTGGTGTACTTGTCTAATGCACTGACTTGTCTACTACTTATACTAATCTAATGCTAAAACTCGGCCTCTGTATATGCCAAACTTGTAGTTTGCACTCATATTTATAATGTTTGAGTATCAACAATTGAAAATATGAAAGCACATGTTCAAATTATATCTGCAAAATATGTTAATCAATCACTATAATTGATTTTATCACTTAGAGATTTTTGCTACTTGTCTAACATTTCATTTCTAACAAAGACTTTTTCATATGGTAGAGTGAGTGTTTTGTTATCATCAAAACTCCATTAGATTAAGAGGGCTCGTCTATTTTAACAATCTCCCCCTTTTTGATGGTGACAAAACCTATCAAGAATAAATTCAATCAAAGTATTAAAGCATATGCTTTGATCAATCATATCACAATATCCGAGTAAAAATAGGACTAATCTTTTAAGATCAAAATAGTATCGGAGTGTAAATAACACAATTCACAACCATAATATAATATTGTAAGATTGACAATCCTAAGTTCAGGTATCAAAGTATAAAAACGATCATGATATGACCGTGAATAATATAAAACCATCTCATAAGGAATATTAATCAAAACTGATCAAAATTAAACCATTATTCAAAGCAAATGCAAAATGTATCAAGTAGCAAATAATTGTCGCAAAATAATTGAGGACTAAAAAATTTAAAGAGAAAATTTAATAACTAAATAAAGAAAACTTTGAAAACTTCTGGTATTAAGAACTCTAGAAAAGTTGTTGCCTTGCATTTGTCCTTTTTATCTCTCTTTACTTCTCCCCCTTTTTGTCAATCATAAGGAAGAGTTTGAAGAATGAAGAAGTCATCAATGCTATGGGGAAGGTTTAGGTGGTACGATGTCACAAGGGTAAAATATATCAACAAAGATGTTGTTCATTGTGGTTGACATGTGATATTTTGCGTGCTCAATGCGTTCAACCTACCTGGCTTCATAAGGATTCTGTAATTTGATAGTATTTTGACGTTCCTGCATAATGGTGTCTACAATTCATGTGGACCTTTTAAGTTCCATTAGAGTCATATATGGTATTAATGGATTGAGGAATATTGATGGGATTGAGGTAGGAAATTGGGTTGAAGATGGCACTTTGGTTGAATATGTGATATATTCAGAAGTATCAATACTAGAAGATGGTTTGAGGGTTGGTTTTCTAAAAATGGTTAGCTTTTGAGGGACACTAGGGTTCTTTGTAAAGAAACAAAGAGTCATAAACTTTCCTCTTGTTTGAGGTATTGGCCTTTTTGCTTGGATTCATTAAGAAGATAGGTGATTTAAGGTCAGCTGATGAAACTTAATACATTTGGTGAAAGATTTTAAAATTGCAATAATCTAATTTTATTTTTTTTTGTGAAAAATAGGAAACATTTGGAATGTTTTAAAACTAAAATCAGAACCTTTCCTTCCATTTTTTTTTTCGTAATTGATTTGAAATCAAGAAATGTTTTCACAAATGATTTTTGAAATAAGGAAAGATGGAAAAATGTTTGAAAATGAAGCGATAATAATCAATCACACAAATAGGTAGTATCAATCAAGATTGTAAATGTATTTTGTAACATTCTAGCCGAATTTTACTTATTTAGAATTAAAATAATAGAAATATTAATAAGCTTCATTTATTAAAGAAGTACTTTTCCAAAAACACAGGAAAATTAAAGCTTTATTTTATAAACGCCAAAAGATAAAATCCATAAATGCATTCAACGCTTACAAATAGTAAAACGATTCATAGTAACTAATTGCAAAAAGAATCCCTAAAAACCATAAAAATTGTAAGTTTTGAAATGGTTGAAATGCCAAGAAGGGGGGGGGGGGTTGAATTGGCTAGTCAAAAAATAGGATATCTTTTGAAGGTTTAAAACTGTTTTAATTTGAATCAATTCAATCACTAAGTTTGGATGCAAACATCTTTGGACAATATACTTTCAACCGATCAAAAATAGAGTTAGTCGATTGATTTTACTAAACAAATGTTGTACTAGTATAATCAATTGATTGAATAAGAAAAACAATTGACTGAAATACTGAGAAAAATACAGAAATGCAGATTTGTGATTTAAAGCAATAACACTATAAAAGATCAATCAATACAAGTTTCAATGAGTTATACAAACATGCTCAATGCTGCAGATGCCACCAAAACACTCAAGAATATAAAAAAGATGGTTTAAATCCAAATTCTTTAAACTTTGAATGATGATGCAAGAGAGAATGGTTTATAGGAAAGATTGATGCACAAGATTTTTATACTGGTTCACTCAAACCTAAGCTACATCCAGTTTGTCAAGGCAACCCGAGCCTGACTTTGCACTATTTCAAAATATTTACAAAGTTTACACTCTTACACTTTCAAAATAAGCAAAAACACACACAAAAGACTCTTGAATCACACAAGAATCAACTCAGCACAACAAGACACCTCTTGCAAACCTGGAAAACCACCAAGCACACATACAAAGCTTGAGAAAGATCAAACCACAGTGCTAGCACAACCTTGCCTACCACAAACACCTTCTCCAAGCTTCAAACACAAGCAAAAAGCTCAAAGAATTGATCCAAGTTCAATCTTCATTAGCTGCAATCTGTATGATCACGAAAGAGAGAGTTTCCACAAGTTTCCAGACCAATTTCGCACTAAAAAATTATCAACAGACCTCTCATTCAAAAATTACAGCTTTTATAGTTAAACTGTTACGAAATTCAATAGGTTAAAATGTCTCTTTTAATTTGTTAAATGGTTTTTTAACAAGTTAAAAGGTTGGTTGCAGTAGTCTTAAATTGCAACAAATTCAATCAATTGATTTAGTTTTTAATCGACCGATTTCACTTAAGTCAAGCGAAATCAACAGATTGATTTGAAAATCAACCTGTTGAATTTCGTAACAGTTTGACTATAAAAGTTGTGATTTTCGAAAGAGAGGTCCGTTGATCATTTTTTAGCGCGAAATTAGTCTGGAAACTTGTGGAAACTCTCTCCTTCGTGATCATACAGTTTGCAACAATTTAAGATTGATCTTGGATCAATTCTTGGAGCTTTTGGCTTGGTTTGAAGTTCAGAGAAAGTGGTTTGTGGTAGGCTGGGTTGTGCTACCACTGAGGTTTGATCTTTCTCAAGCTTTGTGTGTGTGCCTGGTGGTTTTCTAGGTGTGCAAGAGGGTTCTTGCTGAGCTGGTGTGATTCTTGTGTGATTCAAGAGTCTTTTGTGTGGTTTTTGCATATTTTGAAAGTGTAAGGGTGAATACTTTGTAAATCTTTTGAAATAGTGCAAAGTCAAGCTCAGGTTGCCTTGACAAACTGG
>Ga0214543_1011042_pt1 | contig 12950 bp, 5 predicted proteins | sample CNSS2metaG_FD_160094 | JGI IMG/M metagenome (GOLD analysis project Ga0214543, IMG submission 160094) | Root nodule microbial communities from cowpea collected in UCLA plant growth center, Los Angeles, California, USA - CNSS2 | ecosystem: Host-associated > Plants > Roots > Nodule | place: USA...
AACTTTTATTAGTGTATAAAATATAGATTCATTATAATTTAAAAAATTGAAGTAAACAAACATTTAAAATATATTTTAATTTTAAATATTTTTTTCCTTTTATATTTTTTTAAAAATATTTTTTCCTTTTATAGTTTTTAAAAAAAATATTTTTAAAGTTTATCAACTAGGTTTCATTAATGTTTGCAAATTTAATAAATATTTTGGTTCTCATTAGATTTTATTTGGTATTCTAATGTAAACAATTATAATTTATTTCAAAGTACTTGATATCAAAGAAACAATCATACTCCTAATATTGAATATTTGATAATATTATGTTTTCTTTACCGTAATTTTTATTATTTTATGAAAATTAGTTAAAATTAATATTAAAGTAGTAAAAAAACGGATACGGGTATGGGTACGAGATTATACCCATTACCCGGTGGGGATGAGGATGAGACAAAAGTTTGATACCCGTTGAATTTGGGTATGGGGATGAAGATGAATTTTTTTTTACAAAAATAAGTATGAGATAGTGAAACCTGTCCCGCGCCGCCTCGTTGCCATCCCAATTTGGTAAGCAGCAACGTTATGAGAAAAGTCACCTGCCGCTGACAAACACTTAGCATTGTCAACTTTTTCATCTCTTTCGAATCAATGGATTATCTATTTATCTTCTTCATAAGAATATATAATTATTTTAAGTTTAGGATACTAAATATTCTTTTTCTAAATAATTCATTATTTTATAAAAATTAAAAAGCAATATAGATTATACTAATATAATGTAATACTTGACTCTAATTTGTAAATGTCTTATAAATCATTCATAAAAACCATTAACAAAATAAGCATAAATATACGGAAATATTTGGAAGAAAGAAGGTTTAAAAGGGAAAACATAATAATGCTTGGTATATTTATCATTGTGAACAGGATGAATACACAGAGAATGAGATAATATAACAGAATAAACAAAAAAACAGAAAATTGAATATGAATATGATTCAAAACAAAAACTGATTATAGTTGAAGTCTCCTAAAACTTATATTAATGAGAGGATATTGAAAAAGAAAAACATTATAATATTGACTACGTACATTAATTATTACGAACAAATTGAACATATAAAACAAATCGATCATAAAAATGTATATAAAAAAACTAAAAAACTACAGGAAAAATAGATAAAAAGTTTAAATATAATTGTGAGAAAACTAATTACGGTTAAAAATCATATGCTAAGAAGACATGTATAATGTAGATTAATTTTGATAATCACTTATCATCTACCTTTATCGATCTATGAATAACATTATTATTTTTTAGTACTAGACTTTCTGTTTTACTTTCTGTTTGGAAAATATTTTTCAATGTCTAAATTCTAACAATTTTTTTTTTTACAATTTAAGGTTAATGTAATACTTTTTTATTTTTTATTTCTTCTATTTTAAAATTATTTGAAAAAATATTACCTCATATTATAAAAAAATTGTAAAATTTTAATTGTAAAAATATCATTTAATTGTAAAAATTTAACTGTAATACCACCACATGCTATAGGGAGATTGAATTGGGTTATAAACCCACTTACGACTTTATTTATTTGGCATTACAGGGATGTTGGGTCTCAGGCCATTGAATTCCCAATACTGTGGCCCACATCACCCCCACCTAACACTTGCACGTAACCCTTATTTCATTTCCTTTATATTTTATAAAGAATATATAATACTTTTTTTTTCCTAATCACAAACAATAATACATTCTTGAGTTTTTGCTTCCGTGTCAACTCTTCCCAAACTAAAAAACCTGTTCACACATCGGAGTTGTTATAATTATTTCAAATACTCTATATATGGTTATCTTAAATCTGCAAAGGGTTTGTGATAACAAGTTTCAGCAAATATCGCTTTACATAATATTTTTTTTCGCATTTGGAGTCTTGCGGAATTAGAGTTTCACCAGAATTAAGATTGGAGTTTTTTGTTGTTTATTTTGCTATTCAAAGATATTTAATTTAACTTACTTTTTAAACATTCGTTTCCAGAAGATGTCAAAGCAGCTACGAGAAGAAGAGGAAAATATATAATCCATACGGATCTTCTTAGTCAGTGTGTGTTTCCATATAAATTTTAAACTCTCTGGACAGTGATATGGATTATGATTATAGTAGAGACAAAGCCCTTTTCAACGTACCAAAACAGGGACCAATAATCTAACCCTTCAGCAACATTCATGAATTGATCAAACTATATTAACTACTTTGATTTAAAAATTCACCAATTCAGTTTGACAGAGGTCTGAACGAGTTATATCTGTCTATCTAGATCGAGTCAAATTGTAATTTCATTTATATCTCTTGTTTTGACTTTCGCAATCAATCAAGTTGGTACGCATTTTTTTTATTTGTCAAATGTGCGTATTTTAAAAGTACGGGTGGGTGAGCCAAAAAAAAAAGGTTATATAACTATTAGATTCTTCATAATTATTCCCATAAAATTTGATTTATATTTAAAGAAATATCTGGTAAAATATAAAGAAGAAGAAGAAGAAGAAAGGAGTAAAATTGATTTTCACACTCTTCAACAATATTGCACTTTACCGGACGACCTAAACTCTAAGAATAGATTTAGATTCTACTTTCAACTAAATATCTATATGAGATACAATTCCTAACTCCCCTTAACTTAATAACTTCAACTGCAATTATATCTAATTCAAGCCAAATGTTATAGAATTTGGTTCGCAATTGATGTTTATGGTAGTAACTTCAGGTATAGTTCAACTTGGCGACAGCCATCATTTTCAGATAAAATCAACACAACAAGATTACAATTAAATAGACACAGGATACGATTTATGATGCAAAAGCACATAAAATAACCACACATATACGGATTATTCTAGTTGTAAATCTGAGTGAAATTAGTAACCAAATGGTTGATGATATGGAGGAAGAGGAGTCCTCGAAAATTCAAAGTAACTCCATCATCCGTCAAAGATGCATTATTCAAAGCAGTATTTCATTTGTACCAAACCGATGGCAGAGGATAAATAACTAAACAAGGAATTTGTTATACATCAGGTAGATACGTATATTTAATTAGGCGAAAGGGAAATAAATATGAAAAGATAGTGATGAAATGAAGAGCATGTCGTATATATAAAATGTGAAGTAAGCAAAGCAAGCAATGGACGTGGCAACCACTTTTAAAAACTTGAGGAGGTCCAGAAAATGGTTGTTAAGTCACAAACAGAGAGAGAGGTTAACGTTGAACTTCCCGTGGCTTGCAAATAAAGAGGTGTGGTGTTTGTTTGTTGGTTGGATTGGAGTGGTTCATGATGATTGGAGCTTGGAAACAAACGAAGGAGTGGTTCAACCCAAGAGAGGTTTTCTACCTCCTCACCGTCGTAATCCTCAGCCTCCTCCTCCCTCTGTCTTTTCTTCTCTTGGCCACTCTCTCCGGTGCCCAATATTACCTTCAGACCCTAACTCTGTTCCAGTACTCACCACACCACTTTCCCTATCTTTTCCACCTTGCCCTCCACATCAACCCATGTGTTCTCTACGTTTTGGTTTCCATTGTCAGCGTAGGGACCCTGATTCAGGGGCTCATGGGTAAAAACAAAATCTTTAGTGAGACGCCGTCCAAGTCCTCTTCTTCTCTCTCCCTAGCGTGGATTCTCCTATGCGCGTTCCAGGTTTGCGTCGGTTTGGGCATCGAGGGGAGCATTGCGGCGGGGCTTTACGAGTACGATGATGACGTGTCGGGTTTCGGCGCGGAGAGAAGCCTGCTGAGCAGGATCATTTTTCTGCTGGGCCTGCACGAGACCACCTATGTATGGTGTCGGATGGTGGTGAGGCCCGTCGTGGATGACACGGTATTCGCCGGGGCCCGAAAAGAGAGGTGGGTGGAGAGGGTGGGCCTGGCTGCGGGCTTGGGCATCTTGTGGTGGTGGAGGTTGAGGGAGGAGGTGGAGACTCTGGTGGTTGTGGCCCAGGTGAAGAACGAGCAATTGATGGATGTGGGAATCTGTGACTTTGTTGGGTGGTGGTTGTATTATCTCGTTGTGACCATTGGGATGGTGAGAATTGTGAAAGGTATGATGTGGATGTTCATGGTTTCTCTCTGTAGAAGAAGGCCAACAACAATGGAGGTGGAATCCAATCAGAACGATGACAAGGTGTAGATAGAGTTGACCGTTTCTCTATTCTCCTTTTCCTTTTGTTTTTTTGTTTTTACTTTCAAATTTAGCTTCTCTTACCTCAAATTTTTTCCTCTTCTCTCTGGTCAGAGACACTATGCCTTTGCAAAATTGTAACAAACGCGACACTAATATTGTATTGGAAACGTGTTATTGCTCAGCATGTCGATGATTATAGTTCTTTAACATGGCTTATTATTGGATGTGGCTATTTATAGGCATGACCTTCGACAAATCAATATGATATTGTTTTTTTTTTCTTATCGTTTAGATAATATAAGTTGTTTTGTTAGAACCGCGTCTGAAATAATCAATCCAAACCGTCTATAATAAGATTGGTTTTCGGTGCTAATCTCCTACAACCAACTTTAATGCGGTGATTTCGTTGTTAGTCAGAATAAATGCATTAAATGTGTTATTTATTGAAACTGATGAAAAATACTACATTATAATTCAATTTTAAATTTTGCAAAGATCCTAAATTTCTATTCACAATCAAGGTTAGCTGACTACAGGTGACGGGTTTTAGTGGGTTAACCTATTACATTGCCATTTATTGAATTAAAATGTAATAAAGTGAAAGGGTGTTTACAGATATAATTACTTTTACGTTTATATAATCTGTAATAAATTATATACGGGACTGTGTTTTGTTTCGAAATAACCTCAGTTCTATTTAATTTAAACTCAATAGTACTCTTTTAGTCTAAAACTATTTTGTTTAAACTTAATTTCAAAGTAATTGGTACATGATGCATTGCATTATATTGGGCCAGGATCTTGACATTTTCTTTCTGGCTGTTTCTTCCACCTCCTTTTATTCTTTCTGCACCCATATTAAACCCATACACCTTAAATTATTCCTCATGCGTGTCTTTTTTTTAATGAATTTTGGATTGTATAATTTAAAAATTATTTTGAATCGAAAAGTAGATTCTGTAATCTGTATTCTGAAATACATTTAATAAATATATTTGAAATGTGCATTTTAAAATGAATTTTTGGAATTAAAAATATCTTCTAAATTACATATTTTGAAATGTATTTTTTAATACATTTTGGAATTATTTTCAAATAAAAAATACCATTCAAATTACACAATCTAAAATGTATTTAAAAATTGTTTTGAAATATATGTTTCGAAATTAATATATTTTTGGATCCAGAAATATATTCCAGAGTATGTATGTATTCTAAAATATATTAAATATAAATTTTCCGAATTAAATGTTCCATAAGGTATTATTGAATTGAGTTATTCTTCAGAATTGGGTTGCAACAATTTCTTTTATTTTTTGTTTAAATATATATTTGGTTCCTATTTTTTTGTGTTTATTTAATTTGATCTTTATTTTCCTTTTACATTCAATTAGATCTTCATTTTTGTCAAATTTTGGTTAATTCGGTCATTTTTATTAATGGTGTTTAAATAGTTAACGTTTTTTAACAATACATGCAACATGTCAATTCCTGATTTTATCATTTTTTTAAAATTTTTAATAATTTTTCTAATTTTTTTTATTTTTTTTAATTTAAAAAAATTTCCACATTCCAACTCACAATTGTGTCACTTGTTAGTTTGTAATTATATTATTTTTTTTGTTCAATTTAGTCTCGATAATCATTATTTTTATTCAATTTAGTCTCGATATTCATTATTTTTATTCAATTCAGTCCCTATATTTAATATTTTTCTTTAATTTAGTCTCAGTTTTTATTAAAATGGAACAATTTTTCCCTTACAAGTTGAGACCAAATTAATTTTTTTATAAATATCATATATTTATTTCTAAAATTGATATTATTATTAGTTGTTTTTGAAATTCAATTATAAATTATTATATTTAATTATAAATTGAATCAATTGTTAGATTCAATTGTTAAATAGAATATATTATTTAAAATATTATTAAAATATAATTATTAAATTTTTAAAAAATATATATTAATATTTGTAAAATTGATATTTAAATCTAAAATATTTAATATTTTTATTACATTTTAGATATTAAAATTTAAAATATTTTATATTTAAATGTTAATTTTATAAATATTAATTTACTTTTGTATAATATTTATAATACTTGAAATATTTTTAAATATCAATTTTAAAGTACAAGTATTTTAGAATATAAATATTATAAGAAAACAATTAATAATTATATTATAATAATATTTTAAATAATTATATTCTATTTAACAATTAAATATATGAATTTTATTCAATTTATAATTAAATTTAGTAATTTATAATTGAATTTAAAAAATAATTAATAAAGATGTCATTTTTAGAAAAAATATTAGTATAATTTTTATAAAAGATATTAAATTTGGTGTTAATTTAAAAGCGGTGAAATTGATTCATTTTAACAAAAAAAAAAATTTTAAAAAGTGAAGTCGTCATGTAAGAGGATGATTTCACTTTTTCTAAATAGAACAAAACGTCATTTAACATGACGACATTATCTTTTAAAAAAAATAAAGAAACCGGTCGGGAGAGGATGACTTCACCGCCAATGTCGTCCTCCACTTTGACGATTTGACCCATTTTCGCAAAAAAAAAAAATAAGGAACTCATTTATACAAATTTAACTTTCAATAGAGCCCCAAAATTAAAAAAAAAAAAAAAAAAACCCGTAGTCTCATAATTGAAAGGTGTGAAGAGGAGTTTTGATGTACTTGACTAAAAAAACAACGAGGCAAGCCTGTTACAACATAATTGATTATGGTGGAGGATAACCTATTTTCTAGTTGTTTGGTAAACTCTTTTGCATGACTTAGAATTCACTGCAATGACATGTAAAAATCTCAAGCATAAAATTTGAATGATATAGGAATGGTGTAATGTAGGTCATGGGTTGAAGGAATTTGCTGTAGGTGTAACTCATAAACTTTCACAATTTTTCTTTGGTTTTTCTTCACTTCTTTTTAAACTAAACAATCTAAACTCCCTAATGCAAACAAAGTATAAATTGAAAAAAAAAATCTTCTTTTTCTTTAGTTTCAACAAAATGGCCTTATAATTAAAAGCCTTCATATATGCATCCTACCATACTAGACAAAAACATCTAGCCATGAATGTAACCAAAAAAATTCCTAGGAAACATCTCATGATGTAGCACAGTTCATGCTCCAGGACAAATTTAGCATATACTATCAGCAATCTATAGCATATTTCTCATATTTGTGTGCATGATAAAGTCTGTTTGATATTGTGGGACTTTTCTTGGAAATGGCCACTCCCTAATTAAAAAAGGCCATCCATCATTTTCCTCAACTCTCTCGTCACGCTGGCTGAACTTCTTAGGAACACTTATCGGATTAAAAATTATATCTATTACTCCATAGTTTGTATTGATTCGAACATTTGTTTCAATAATGATAAACCAACCATGGGTGACGGCGGCATTTGATGAAAACATCGAAATATAACATCAAAGTTGCATGATACTTCTCACGTTCTAGATAATGCATTTGATTTCTTCTACCAATATTATCCTCTAACAAATATTCCTTTCCGACCATGAATAAGGACTGTGCAAACACCAATGTCGATATTTTTCTTCATAAGCTCATTGTTAATACCCTGCTTGATTAATTCAGCTGCAACGCAACATGGGAAGGGGTCCTTTTTCCTTCACACCTTTCAAATCCAACGAATTCCATGGCGGTTATGGCTCTATACAAGGAGAGGATGTTGTGCTCCAAAGGGAGCACACTTTCTCTTCAACAATGGAGTTAAATACTCACGAAGATCAATCTCAAAAGCAGCAACGTAGTTTCGATTTTGATCACGTGACGTCTGAGGAGTTCAACTTCGAATCTGTTCAGCCACCAAAGAAGTTTTCTTTTCAAGAAACTAAGGGACAAAAGGATAAACAAGTTCTGCCATCTTCTTTAGCATCACTAGAGCTCCTGAGCAATTATGGAAGAAGGTTCAATAAGATAGGGACGCAAAACATCAGGTGTAGTGTTGAAACTTGCTTCAGTCCTCAGAAGTTATCAACTGAAGAAATAATAAGAGTGGCCGGAGCAAGGTATCTTCAACACTCTACACAGTGGCACCATGATCTTTGCATCCCCATGCACCCTTATGGAATGAGTCTTGGGGTTTTATCGGAAGAAGAAAATAGAGGCGTGGAGCTCGCTCAGTTTCTTCTGGCAGCTGCTGAGAGGGTAGGGTGCCAGCAATTTGAACGTGCCAGCATGCTACTTTCCCATTTGCTGTGGAACTCTTCAGGCGGTGGTGGAAGCCCCGTTGAGAGAGTAGTTGTTTTTCATTTCTCTCAAGCACTTCTTGAAAGGATCAAAAGAGAAACGAGTGGAAAAGTGACACTGAACAAGTGTGTAAAAAACGAGGAAAGGGAAATGATTGAGAAGCTAAGATTGGATACTAACATGGCTCTTACGTGCCATGAAAAAATTCCTTTCAATCAAGTAATGCAGTTTTCTGGGGTGCAAGCCATAGTGGAACATGTGGCATTTCAAACCAGAATTCATCTCATAAACCTTGATATTGGGTGTGGGGTGCAATGCACAGCTTTGATGCAAGCACTGGCTGAGAGGCATGAAAGGCAAGTTGAGCTTCTGAAGATAACCGCCATTGGACTTCAAGGTAAAACCAGACTTGAAGAAACAGGAAAAAGGTTAGTGAGTTTTGCTGAATCCTTGAACTTGCCATTTTTATATAAGATAGTTTTTGTCAGAAGCATCACAGAGATCAAGGCTGAGCAATTTGGAATTGAGGATAATGAAGCTGTAGCTGTTTATTCTCCCTATATGCTGAGGACTATGGTGTCGGATTTTGTTTCTTTGGAACACCTGATGCGGGTGATGAGAAAAATCAGACCAACTATAATGATAGTTCTTGAGTTGGAAGCAAAGCACAATTCACCCTCCTTTGTGAATCGCTTCATTGAAGCATTGTTCTTCTACGCGGCATTTTTTGACTGCATTGACACCTGCATGAAGCAGGATTACGAGTGCAGAATGCGACTTGAGGGAATATTATCAGAAGGGATACGAAACATTGTTGCTATGGAAGATGGAGAAAGAAGGGTCAGGGATGTGAAGATAGATGTTTGGAGAAGATTCTTTGCAAGGTATAGTATGGTGGAGACTGCATTTAGCGAGTCATCATTGTACCAAGCTAACTTGGTTACCAAAAAATTTGAGTGTGGGAATTTCTGCACTGTGGAAAGAAACGGGAAATGCCTGATACTTGGATGGAAAGGAGCCACAATTCATTCAATCTCAGCTTGGAAGTTTCTTTAATTTCATTTCGACTGTGATTTATTTCCATAAAATTTCCCTTTATGCTTCATTGATCCATGTATTTACTTAAGCTTATATTTCAATGGAAAATAATTTGTTGAGTAATAAATTTTAATAACTTTTTCTTACAATTTTCTGAATGATTTTCTATTTTATTATTTTTTCTTTGTCAATATTTTAAAATCACTTAGAAAATAATATGTAAGAAAAAATTATAAAAATTTAGTAGTCAAAATATCAATTTCCTATTTTATAATCTCTTGAAACTTTTTATTTGAAAGGTATTTTGTTTTTGTTAGAGTTAACATTTCATCATTTTTATTTTACTTAATCTTATTATTTATTTTTTAAAATTAGTTCAGAAAGTTCAGTCAATCAAAATAAATATAATTTGTTAGTTTTGTTTAGACCGGTCATTCTTAATTTTCAATTTAGAGGATGATAAGAATTACCAGTTTTTACCCAAAATAATTAATTTCAGTAAACAATTCACTATGTGAAAGAATCAATTTAATTTTCATAATTATTAAAACATCATTTTGAATAATGAAAATAAAAAGGCTAAGCTTACACATTTTTTTTTATGAATTTAACTTGTAAATTTTCTATAAATAACATTCAAATAGAGAATTTATTGATAAAAAATAATTTAAAAAGTAATGGATTTAAAAAGAAAACATGAATGTTAAAGAAATTCAAAAAATTGAATTTAAATCGATATATAAATAATAATTTGAAAGCGGGTTAAATGAAAAGAAAACAATAAATTAACAAAAACATAAATTTAAATCTTTATAACATACAAATGAAAATCATTTGAAAAGCATTATTATAGTTTCGTTCCATGGATATATAAATTAACATTTTATTTTATTCATAAGTAAAACAGATACAAATAGTCTATTTTTTTAAAATAAGAGAATATTTTAGTTAAAAAATAATAACAAAATATAATATTTTTTATACAATAATATTTGTTAATGAAATTCAAGCCGTCTTATGACCGACTTCAATCCAACTTTTAGACTCAAAATTTAGGTAGTTATGTGGACATCTTATATTTATTTATATATATATATATATATATATATATATATATATATATTTTAGTGTCAGGTTAGACATTGTGGAGTTTTTTTTCAATGTAGTACATAGGATTTTCACATTAACAAATTATAATCAATGTCCCAATTTATTAAAATATTTTGATGGTTAATTATTCATATCGTCCACGTGTATAGTTTTTGGACAATGTTAAAATTATACAAGATTTTCGGGTGTAGGGACCAAATACCTACTATCAAGACTTGAATTATCCTTTAATCTTTACTATCTCCGTTTTAGACTCAAATTTTAGGTAGCTTTGTAGACATCTTATATTTTTATATATATATATATATATATATATATATATATATATATATATATATATATATATATATATAAATTTTAGTGTTGGGTTAGACATTATGGAGTTTTTTTTCAATGTAGTACATAGGATTTTCACATTAACAAATTATAATCAAGGTCCCACTTTATTAAAACATTTTGATGGTTAATTATTCATATCGTCCACGTGTATAGTTTTTGGACAATGGTAAAATTATACAAGATTTTCGGGTGTAGGGACCAAATACCTACTATCAAGACTTGAATTATCCTTTAATCTTTACTATCTCCGTTCTCTTCAATTAAGTCGTCAAATCCTTCGTTCAATACAATCTTTCTCCTCCTCTGTTTGGTCACGCTGGCGATTGGTGTACCTGTCTAACAGGCTCTGATGCTTAAGTTAGCTAAGACCGATCGGTAAGTATTAGTAACTGTTGTAATAAATGCGAGTTAAAGATTCTTACCAACCTATCTTAGGCCTCTATTTATAGTTTTCGGTGTGGGCCTATGATTAGGGTTTCTTAATCATGACCCAATTGCTTTTTAAACTTGATTACTGACTTGTATTATCTTAATTTATTTCTAACTTACTGATCCAGGTTTTGGCATGGCCACCCGACCGAGGGTCGTGCGGTCTGACGAGTGTCCTTATGAGTGAGGGTCTCCATGGAAATGGAGACAAAGTTCAACTGGAACTGAAGGCGGAGGGAGTGTTTAGCCCGTCTGGCCGACGTGTAACCGATTTAGCGTTTCAAAGTTGAGACTCCGGAGGTATTGTTACATCAGCGTCCAAGGTGAGGTTTGCTTGTAGCGGGTGGGCTGCGACCGCTTGACCTTGATCAGGCTCTTGGTTCGCTTGGCCGATTGGCCGAAGGGCCACACAATACAGTTAGACTTCAAACAATAAGTGTGGTATAATAAATATTGTGGAGTTTTTTTTTTTTTTTTTTCAATATAGTACTTAGGATTTTCACATTAACAAATTATAATCAAGGTCCCAATTTATAAAAACATTTTGATGGTTAATCATTCCTATGGTGCACGTGTACAGTTTTTGGACAATGGTAAAATTATACAAGATTTTTATAAATGGAGAGTGATAATGTCAAATGAGTGTAGAAGTGTGTTAAAGTATATTTTCTCATCAATTTTCTATACTAAGAGAACTATTACTAAGTTGCCATCGTGTAGTAAATACATGTTTTGATATCCGATAACTGTTCGATACTTCTGTTTCAATTTTTATTTTAATCGAGTTCTTCAAAATAATTTTTTAAGCTAGGAAATTTTATCAATATCTTTATATTATTTCTTATCAATTTACTGAAAGAACTTAGTGTGCTCTTGTATCACCTTTATTTTTCATTCAAATAATCCATCATCATTAATTACTCTTTTCTCGATTTATTTTTATATGAATAACACTTACACATTTGTATTTCTCTTTGTCCTTAAAATGATAAACTTCTGGGCTTAACGATTAAATTATAAGATTTGCACACCTAGGCATTGATCATCTACAATGTCACCACTTGTTTTAATCTGTCTTTCCGATAATCACCTGAAATTGTTTATAAGTGTTGTTTTCTTCAGAAATTTTGCATCTTCAACAGGCTCAACACATTTATTTCTTTTGTCTTTTCAAATCTTGTCATCTTTTTTTCTACACCTTGACCAATTGTTTTTAAGTTCTTAAAATGTATTTCTGATTGAAAGTGGATCATATCAAATAAATGAACTTTTTGTGAAAATTTACTTTCAATGAAGTTTGACACTTTTTCACCATCATCATAATCTAAAAAGATCTTAATATTTTTAAGGTTTAATTATGCCTTTGGTTCCCATTTTAGAGTCAAAATCTTAAAATGGTACCCAAATTTTTAAAAGTCTCAAAATGATCCCCTTTTTTGTTGAAACGTCTCACGTTTGCCCTTCCCGTTACGCCATTAGAGGGAGTGACACGTGTCAGTTCCTTGATTTTTTGAATTTTTTTTTGATTTTTAATTTTTTTTTTTGAATTTTTTAAAAAAAATCAAAAAATTGCCACGTGTCAAGCTGTCATCGTGCCATGTGGTAGTGGGAGTGACACGTG